>Ga0208410_1000670_pt1 | contig 19363 bp, 22 predicted proteins | sample ETN02SmetaG_3_FD_185787 | JGI IMG/M metagenome (GOLD analysis project Ga0208410, IMG submission 185787) | Marine microbial and viral communities from oxygen minimum zone, Eastern Pacific Ocean - ETNP2014F10-02SV257 (SPAdes) (version 2) | ecosystem: Environmental > Aquatic > Marine > Oceanic ... | reverse complement strand
GTAATGAATGCACCGAGTACAGCAATAAAGAAAAATGTTGTTTCACCTTCGTGGTTAAATGAGGCAAGAATTTCATCTTTAGAAAAGAATCCTGCAAAAGGCGGGAGTCCTGCGAGAGCAACTGTTCCAATGATGAATGTTGTGAATGTTTTTGGCATAACCTTTCTTAGACCACCCATTTCTAACATACTATTGCTATGGACTGCATGAATTACAGATCCTGCGCCGAGAAATAAAAGAGCTTTAAAGAAAGCATGTGTCCATAAATGAAATAATGCTGCTGTATATGCTCCTGATCCAATTGCAGCCACCATATATCCAAGTTGACTAACAGTAGAATACGCAAGAACTTTCTTAAGGTCATCTTGAACCACTGCAATAAGTCCGGCTGTAAGAAGGGTTACAACTCCAAAAAGCATTACTACATCTAACGCTTCGTTGGCAATGCCTTGGTAAAAAGGAAACATTCTAGCTAATAAATAAACACCAGCCGTAACCATTGTTGCCGCGTGCATCAGTGCAGATACAGGTGTTGGCCCCGCCATCGCATCTGGAAGCCACACGTGTAAAGGAAATTGAGCACTTTTACCCATTGCGCCTATAAAAAGCAATATTCCAGCTACAAATGCCACATCTTTAATTGCTGGGTAGTCATGAGTAGCCTGATATAAAATTTCAGATATTCTTAGAGTACCTGTGTTTAACGCAAGAATGATAATTCCAATCATCAACCCTACATCAGCTATCTTGTTTGTTATAAAAGCTTTCATAGCTGCTGACGAATTATCTTTAATTTCCCAATAATGACCAATGAGCAGATAGGAACAAACTCCGACTAATTCCCAGCCAATTAAAATTTGGATTAATGTTGGCGAGGAAACTAGTACAAGCATGCTTCCCGCAAACAGTGTTAAAGATGTAAAAAAGAAAGTGTATCTTATCTCACCTTCCATATAGTTAGTAGCATATATAAATACAAGTAGTGCAACTAAGCCAACAACAAAGTACATCATGATAGAAAGTCCGTCTACTACCCATCCGAATTCAATATCAAACTGACCAATGCTTCCTACATTGACAAAGAACTCGTTTGCAATTCCTTGTGTTATGTGCAAAAACATCAAAGCAACACTGTAAACAAAAATAATTCCGATTGTACCAAGAGCTATTTCAGCTCCCTTCATAGGCAGGCTTTTCCCAATAAAAGTAATTATCAAAGCAGCAATAAATGGGAGAACAACAAGCACCCAGGCAAATTCAGCAAGGATACCGCCATCTGTATAGACAATCTCTCCCTCAGCAAAAAAATTAATAGATGTTCTTACCATTTCATTAAATCAAATTCGTTTATGTTGGCTGTCTGTCTATTTCTAAATAACATAAGGACAATTGCAAGACCTATTCCAACTTCTGCTGCAGCAATTGTAATAATAAATATTGTAAATATTTGTCCCTGCATCATTGTGTCAGCAAGCATTGTGTCAAACATTATAAAGTTTATATTTACCGAATTTAATATAAGTTCGATTGAAAGCAATACCATAACTGCATTTCTTCTAACCAGTATTCCGTAAATACCCAGGGAAAATAAAGCAGCAGCAACAACAAGCACTGGTTGTATGATCATACCTGATCCTCTTCAATTAAAGCCTCATCTTTTCTTGCTAGCGTTATGCCGCCTATTAAAGCCGCCAGCAAGACAAAAGATACTAATTCAAACGGAAATACAAATCGACTTAATAATATCTCTCCAAGAAGCTCCGTGGAGGAGCCAGATGTGATAACAACCTCTCCGTCAAATCCATTAATAAGAATGTATGAGAAAAGAAAAAATATTGAACCAGAAATTAATGCACCGAGTTTTTTATTTTTATCATTATCTAATTCCGCATTTTTTCCTAGAGGGGCTCGTGTAATCATAATTCCAAATAGGAAAAGAACAATAACAGCGCCTATATAAACTAACACAAGTACAAGAGCTACAAACTCTGTAGACAACATTAAGAACAAAACGGCTGTTAAAGCGAGAGTGAATACAAGAGAAATTGCTGCATGAATAACGTTGGATGTTGTGACTACTCTTATTGATGTTGAAAGAAGACCAAGGAGAATGAAATAGATTACAATTTCAAAAATTTCCATTTTTAGCTTTCTAGGCCTTCAGCCTCTGGAACAGTTTTCAACCAATCATCTAAACGTTCTTTGTCATGCAACATATCGCCCATGTTAAATTCAGAATATTCATATTCAGGTGACCAAAATAAAGCATCAAACGGACAAACTTCTACACAAATTCCACAATACATACATAATGCATAATCAATATCAAACCTATCTAATACAGCTCGACTTCTTTGCCTACCTCCAGGCTTTGAAGGAGGTTGCAATTCTTTATGGCCCTCTATGTAAATACACCAATCTGGGCATTGACGAGCACAAAGCATACAACTAGTACAGGCTTCTTGATCTAAAGCAATGACGCCTCTTGCTCTTGGTGCAACTTTTTCTTTTTCAAATGGATAGTTGACATTTGGTTTTGAATGGAAAGGAGATAGTGTTTTTAACATATTTACAATAACTATCTTGATTCCAATTAAAAATCCAGGCACTTTTGGTTTAAATGTTTTCATTAAAGAACAACTTTCATAATTGCAGTTACAAGAATATTAACTAAAGAAGCAGGAATAAGTATCTTCCATGCAAGATTTTGCAATTGATCTTCTCGAAATCTTGGTTGTGACCATCTTATGGCAACCAAGATAAAACCTAAAATAGCTGTTTTTGTTAAAAGAACTACTGGCCCATAAAAGTTTACCCACTCTGTTGGTAAGAGTGGAACATGATAACCACCAAGAAAGAGTGTTGATGCAATTGCACATAAAATAAACATATTCATGTATTCAGAAATATAAAAAATAAGAAACCTAATTCCAGAGTATTCTGTCATAAAGCCCATGGTCAATTCTGACTCACCAATTGGCATATCAAAAGGGACCCTCATCATTTCAGCTGTTGCTGCAACCATGAAAATTAAAAAGCCAACAATTTGGCCTCCAACAACAAAAGGTACTCCCCATTCAATTTGTTTTTCTACTATTCCAACTAATGACATAGTTTCGGCTTGAATGACTACTCCAACAACAGCAAGTATAAGAGGAAGTTCATAAGCTATAAGCTGTCCAGCAGCCCTCAGACCTCCCATTAAAGAATATTTATTTGCCGATGACCATCCAGCAGTTAGTACACCTATCGTCCCTAAAGAGCTTATTGCAAGTGCAAAGAATACACCCAATTCTAAATCTGCAACAACCAGTGTTGGGCTCATTGGAACCACTGCAAATAATGCAACGCAAGAAACCATAACATAAGCAGGTGCCCATTTAAATACCGGCCTATCTACTTCAGTTGGAATTATGTCTTCTTTTTGAACAAATTTAAGTATTTCAGCCAATGGAAATATAAAACCTCTAAGTCCCACATGTAAAGGGCCTGGTCTTCTCTGCATCCATGATGCACCTTTTACATCCATTATCGTGAATATAACCGCTCCGTTAAGAGCAGCAATCGCAAGAAATCCAACCTTTATTAAAACTTCTGTCATCTATCTACATCTCCTAGTACAAAGTCTAGGCTTCCCATAATTGCAATTAAATCTGGGAGCAAAGCACCCTCAAGCATAATAGGTAATATAGAAACATTACTGAACGAAGCTGTACGAACTTTTAGCCTGTATGGTCCCAATCCTCCATCTGAAACTATATAGTAACCCATTTCACCTTTTGGATTTTCTGCTCTCACATAAGTACGCCCCTTAGGAACTTTTATAACTTTGGGAACCTTTGTTTGCAGTGGGCCAGAAGGCATTGAGTCAATAGCCTGCAAAACAATTTTTGCAGATTCAACCATTTCTTTTACTCTGACATCCCATCGATCATAACAATCTCCATTCTCTCCAACGGGAATATCATAATCAAATTGATCATATGGCAAATAATCTGTTTGAGTTCTTAAATCAGACTTTACTCCTGATGCTCTGAGGATTGGACCAGATACACCATAAGCTTCTGCCGTTTCAGCAGTCAACACGCCAACATTTTTTGTTCTTTTTTTAAAAACTTCATTTCCACCGATTAAATTTTGAAACTGATCAGCCGCCTGTATTACTTTTTCCATGGCTACTTTTGTATCTCTATAAAACCCAGCAGGTAAATCTTGAATATTTTTTTTCGAAGTAGGTCCAGCTCCAGCTGCAGGTTTCACTCCACCTATACGGTTAAAGTTTGGATGAAAACGGCCACCTGTTACCGACTCAATTAAGTCTAAAACTCTTTCCCTGTCTTCCATAGCATAAAAAATTGGAGTTAATGCTCCAACCTCAAGAGCGTAGGCCCCGTTAAAGACGAAGTGTGATGAAATTCTAGCCATCTCAGTAAGTATTAGCCTGATATGCTTTGCTCTTTCAGGCACATCAATTTCCATTAATCTTTCAGCACCAGCAATAAAAGGAATTTCATTTGAAAACCCTGCAACCCAATCTATTCGATTTACAAGTGTTGTAATCTGAGGATAAGATCTAACCTCTGCTAATTTTTCATAGCCGCGATGCATGTAGCCAAGAACAGGTTTTACATCATGAACTTTTTCACCATCAACTTTTGCGACCAATCTTAGAACACCGTGGGTAGATGGATGCTGAGGTCCTATGTTAAGTGTCATGTCTTCAGTTTCAATCTCAACTGATACAGAAGCCTCTGAAAATCTGTTCATATTCTGTGGGTCTAAAGCATTAACCATCTGCTGATTCACCGCTCTCTGACTCTTCTGGCATTCCCTCTACATCCACTTCCCCGGGCCAAGGCTTAACTTCCCTACTGATTAATTCAAAAGATTTAAGCATAGGGTTTCCTTCATACCCATCAGGGAGATAAAGTTTTTCAAGATTAGGATGATTTTCAAAATTTATTCCAAACATTTCATACGCTTCTCTCTCATGCCAGTTTGCACCATCGTACACTTCTATCAGTGATTTAATATTTGGCTCTGATTTACTGATACTTGTTGATACAGTAACTAGATTGGTATTAGCTAAATCTGACAAGCATGTAATTATTTCAAAACTTGGAGAAACGCTCTCTTTTGGTGCTTCGCCAACAGAAACTTCATTGTCCCAATCTATCGCTGAAAGCCAAGAAAAGAATTTCAAATTTAATTCATCTCTGAGCTTTTTATGAACCTCAATCCACTCTGCTGAATCAACCTTAATATTTATTGTTTCAAACTCTAATGTTGCGTCTTGAAAACTTTCTTTTATTTTGTTAAAAAATTCTTCCATCTTAAATTGGCTCTGTTTGAACTTCTAACCATTTTTCTTTCATGTCTTCTCCACGAATTTTTTTCTGTAGAAGAATAATCCCCTCCTGCAGTGCTTCAGGTCTTGGCGGACAACCAGGAACGTAAACGTCTACAGGAATTAACTGATCTACTCCCTTGGTAACAGAGTAAGAATCCCAGTATGGACCACCACTATTAGAGCAAGATCCCATTGAAATAACATACTTTGGCTCTGGCATTTGATCATAAAGCCTTTTCACTGATGGGGCCATTTTATCTGTTACCGTTCCAGCAACAATCATAAAATCAGCCTGTCTTGGAGATGCAGGTAGAGGAATTATTCCTAACCTCATAAAGTCGTGCCTTGGCCCACTAACAGCCATAACCTCAATAGCACAACATGCTAATCCAAATTGAAAGTACCACAGTGAATAAGATCTAGCCCAATTAAACACCGATGAAATTGGCTTTGGAAGACCAAATTTATCTACGACTCCCATTTTAGAACATCCTTTCTTATTGCATATATCAGACCTATTAACAAAATAAATATAAAAACAAACATTTCAATCAATCCAAAATATCCGAGTTTTTCCAGGTTTATAGCCCATGGAAATATAAACACTGCTTCAACATCGAAAATAACAAAGAGTAAGCCAAAGATGTAATACCTGACATATGTTTGGCTCCATCCTGTTCCAACTGGATCTACACCACATTCATAAGTTTGCAACTTTTCTGCATAAGGTTTATTAGGTCTAAGAACAGACGCAACTCCTAGCAATAGCACAACAAGGAAGATGCCAAATCCTAGCACCGCACCTATGGTCACGTAGTCTTGAAAATAAGAAATCATACTTTATACTTTAGTCCAGCCTCTAAAAAGTTTAGTTTTTTCTCAAACTTCAGTGTAATTTTTTTGTAAGATTTTCATAAGTGATAAACAAAAATTTTTTAGATGAAGCAAGCATACTTGATATGTCCAAGGAAATCTTCAACTCGGTTGTAGATGAAAATTTAAAAGTTGAAACTAGATTTAAACTACTATCTAGCAAAATTCAAGAAGCTGAAACGATAAACTTTATTCTTGCTGATGGTCTGGGATTTTTAAACTTACAATCAACAGATTCTTATTTAAATGAGTACTTAAACAAAAATGTCAATACAACATTTCCGTCTTCAACAAATGTTGCTTTGACAACCATTGCAATGCTGAAGAGTCCTGTAGACCATGGGGTCATTGGTTATTATATGTACGACAAAATAAACTATGGCTTGATTAATGCCTTGAACTGGAACGAAGAAAACAAAAATTTATTATTATCAAAATATTTCACTAGTCAGTCATCTATATGGAAAATTTTTAAAGAAAATAATATCTACGCAGCAAATTTTCAACCTAAAAATTTGATTGATACGCCTTTATCAAATTTTCTTTATGAAGAAAAATCTACAATCCCGTATATAAGCCATGATGACTTATTAACTACTTTATCCGACTCGTTATTTCTGGAAAACAAATTTAACTTTATCTACTATCCAAATATTGATGTGAGTGCCCATATATTTGGGGTAAATTCTGAGGAGTGGAACAAAGAGATCAAAAAATTTGAAGAACTAGTTAAAAATATTACGGAACTTAGTAATAAGAAATCTTATACAATAATCTCTGCTGACCATGGATTAACAAATATACCAAAAGAAAATAGATTTCACTTAGCAAACCAAGAAGAAGTTAGTATTTATGGGGATCAGAGAGCAGTGTATATAAACGGTTCTGAAAAAAAAATTGTTGAAATCTTTTCAAGCATTCCAGGAAGATTAATTGATCGAACAGAATTAAATCTTTTACTTCCAGTTCCAGAAAATGATTTTGTTGAGTCTTTATACCCAGATTTCTGCTTTCTGGTTGAAGATAAAAATATAATATATCCACAGCATTTAAAAACAGAACTTACTGGATATCACGGAGGTTTGTCTACAGAGGAAATAAAAATTCCAATTATCGAAATATCAAATTTTTAAATATCATATACTAATCAAAATGAGAACTTTAAGATTTCTAATATTAGCTGTAATATTTATAAGCTGTTCAAGTTTTTCAGAACAACAGTTCGAAGCAACACCAGAACCATTCTTTGGGGCAGCTGTTGAAGATATGTCTATGGGCCGTTCTGAATCAATCGGTAACGCCTCTGTGTCTCAAGGTGATTACATAATTAAAACCGCATATGCAGGAATTGATGTAAGCTCGTCAAAATTTAAGTCAACTATTTCAGAAGTAGAAAATCTTGTCATAGAATTCGAAGGTAACATATCTAATACATACCTATCAACCAACTACCAAGGATTGAAAAGCTACAGTCTTACAATGAATGTACCGGCTGAAGATTTTGAAACCTTTCTTACCCAAATAAAAACAATATCTGAATTTTCAAATATTAGTTCGAATTCAAATGATGTAACAGAGTATGTTTTAGATATCGACTCTAGGTTAAAAGCATTAAATAATGAAAAAATTGCTTTAGAAGAAATTAAGAATGAAGCAACTTCAACATCAGACAAATTGCAAGTACAAACACAACTAAGGTATATAAATCAAGATATTGAAATGCTTCAAGGTCAAAAAGAGTACTATGAAAAATCTACTAGCTACTCCACCTTAACTTTAGAGATTCGTGAGGGTTCAGGTGTTTCGCTATTTTCATGGAACTATTATGTACAGAGAGCTTTATCTTGGATAGAAGCAATAATTGGAATAAGTATTTCATTATCAATTGCAATTGGTCCATTAGTAATATTTTATTTTGTGATTAAAAGAGCTAGAAATAAAAAATAATGGCCCTCTCATACATAGGACTTCTAATAGTTCTTTTCCTAATTATTTTGTTTGGTAGAAAGCTAAAGTAATCTTTAACTAGTTTGGCTGATATGTACCAAAGAAAACTTGCCATGCAAGACAGGTTTTAGCTAGAAGACTGAGCCATATATAAGCTCTTTCTCCATATAAATAATCTTTCCACTTTCCAACTTGCTTGTATTGCAAAATCATATTTATTGAAAAGGTATTAAAGAATAAAAATATACTAACAAATATCCAAACAACAAATTGAGGAACTCCTTGTGGGTTTGAATCTGTTGCAACACCGTCACCTATTAGATTTATAAAGATAAATATCCAAGGTGCAACACCAACTAAACAGCCCATAATGTAACTTGTCCAATCAACTTTGTCTGTATATTGGTTGTGCACTTCCATCATCCAGCCGAACCAGCACATTGCTGCATTCATAAAAAATATTCCAGCCAATGCCCATATATCATATATTCCTACAAGCAGTGCGATTAATACAATCATTACAGATGCACTTATTGAATATTCAATCCACCTTACTTTATTTATTCCCTTCGATAAGTCTTGTTTATACTTGTTATAAAATGGACCTGAAATTAGATAGTGAGCAACAGCAGAAGCCAATAAAAATGTTGCTACGGCTGGTCCAAAGTTAGTAACTTCTGTCCATATTTCAAGTTCAGGAACCAATGCAAAGCTTGAAGGGTCTTCAGGAGTACCTACACCAACTAACTGTGTAAGAGTAATTGGCACTACAAAATCTGAATTTACAACAGTACCTAACCAAAAAAGTAGTCCCCCTTGAATTAGATGAACAGTACCCATAATTACATTGAAGCGTTTTAGTTTCTTAATTTTAGTTTCCAATATTATCTCCCCCAATAAATATTAAGCTAATTCTAGTTTTCAAATTAGAATTAAATCGTGGATAAACAATTAATTTTTTCAGAAATAGAATCATTAATGTTTGACTTAGATACATTGGTCAAGTCATTGGCAAACTCAAGGGAATATATCGCCCAAAATGAACTTTCGAGAGCAAATAGCAAATTATCTGAGATTGAAATTGAACTTCAATCACTTGCAGGTAGGGTTGCCTATATCAAGTCATCAATTTGATGGAAAAGTCGTAACCTCTGAAATGTTAATATTTACTTTATCCCCAGCCTCATAAATAGTATTTGGTAATGATCTTGCTCTAAAAACCTCGCCTTTGCTATTTTGAAAAGAAATAACTTGGTCGTGACCATAAAAAGTACATTCTTTTACAACATAGCTGCCTTCGGAATCTGGTGATAATTCAATGCACTCAGGTCTAATAGACACATCTAATGCGCCATTGTAAGCAGATACAAAAGTTCCCAATGAAGTTTCTACCCTACCATCAACTGAAAAACCTTTAAGAATATTTGGATCTCCAACAGAATTTGCAACAGTTTGGCTAACCGGATTTAAATAAATTTCCTGAGGAGTTGCACTTTGAATAACGCTTCCATTTTCTAAAACACTTACAACATCACAAACTGAAAGTGCTTCTTCTTGATCGTGAGTAACAATTATTGCAGTTGTTTCAGTTTGTCTTAATAATGAAACAACTTCTTCCCTCAACTCTCTTGCCATATGTGCATCAAGACTTGTAAAGGGTTCGTCTAATAAAATTACTTCCGGTTTAGGTGCTAAAGCTCTTGCAAGAGATACTCTTTGCTGTTGGCCTCCAGATAATTCTTGTGGAAATTTGTTTCTATAGATATCTAAATTACACATGGAAAGTACTTCATCAAGTCGACCATTTTTAATTTCATCTCTAGACAGTCCAAATGAAATATTTTTTTCAACATTTAAATGGGGAAATAAAGCATAGTCTTGGAATACCATACCAACTTTTCTATCTTCAGGAGGTAAAAATATTTCATCACTAGAAATAACTTTGTCACGCATTTCAATGATTCCAGAATCAGGTTTGTCAAATCCGGCTAAGAGTCTTAAGGCGGTAGTTTTGCCTGATCCTGAAATTCCTAAAATTCCAACAATTGAACCATTCCAAACATCTAAATTAAAATCAGATAATACTAATTCCGAACCATAAGACTTGGTAACTGACCTTGCTCGTATAATTAAATTTTCAAATGCCATTAGTTAGTTAGGTTCCTCGTACTAAGTATATATGTAGGTAGTGCACTAATTGCTAACAAAATGAACGCAGAAAATGCTGCCTGTGTAAATAAAGCTTCCGAGGCGTATGACCAAATATCAACTGCCATAGTACTAAATCCAGTTGGCCTAAGTAGCAAAGTTTGTGGCAGCTCTTTCATTGTTGACAAAAATACTAATGCTGCACCAGCAAATAATCCTCTATAGATTAATGGAAAAGTTACTTTAAAAAATGTATCAAGCTTAGAAAGACCCAAGCCAGAACTTGCTTCAATATAAGATAACTTAACTTGTTCCATAGACGCTTGTCCTCCACCTACAGCTTGAGGTAAAAAAACTATCAAATATGAGATTATAAGGGTTGTAAAAGTTTGATAAATTGATGGGAAAATTTTAATTGTAATAAATAACATCGAAATTCCAACTGCTATATGAGGAAGGCCATATAGCGTAAGAGTAACCTTTTCGAATATATCACCAAATTTTGATCTATATTGTGAGATCATCACAACAATTGGAGTAGCTATAATCATTGCGAATATAGAAGTCACTGAAGCAGCAGTTAATGAACCTACTACACCCGATAAGGCACCGCTCACAGAATTTCCATTTGCCAACCCCCTTATCAGCCAATATGAAAGAACTCCTACGGGGAGAAGCAAACTAAAAAAAATAACTAAACCAAAAAATGTTAAGACTAGAAATCTATTCTTAGGTGAAAGTCTAATTTTTACAATCTCTTTTGGAGTTCCTGAGACTTTAGCAGACCTACTTAACTCGCTACCCCTTTGAGCAAAACTAATAACCAAAGCCAATAAGATTAGTATTGTTGAATAAAAAATGACTGGATCACCGTTAATATTTATTACGTAATACGAATAAATTGCTTTTGTCATTGTCCCGTACTTCATTAAAGAAACAGCACCAAAATCAGAAATTACATATAGTCCTACTAACAGTGACGAATAAATAATTGGTTTTTTTAATCTTGGTAAAACAACCCTTGTATACATTTTAATTTTTTTGACACCAAGAGATCTTGCAGCATCCTCAACCGTTGAATCAAGATTTCTCAAAGCACTGCTACATATCAATTGAACATATGGATATGTAAAAAGAGTTAAAACAATCCAACTACCTAAAAATCCATCAATACCAACTATTTCGTTGACACCATATTTTGAAAATATATCAACGAATAATCCTTTTGGTGAAAAAGCAGATACGTAAGTTAAAGCACCAATATATGAAGGAATAACAAGAGGCAGTATAGTGAGAGAGAATAAGATCTTAGACCCTGGAAACTCGTACCTAACTGTAAGAATTGAAATTAGTAACCCAAGTAAAAGACTAGTGAAAATTACTGCAAAAAATAACAATAGTGTATTGAGCAATAAAGATCCAACATCCCATGAAGATAAGAAACTAGATAGATTTTTTGAAAAATTAGCAAACCTCCAGAACATATAAAATATTGGCATTAAAAATACCAAAAGGATAAAAGTATTACCAATTAAAAGAGGTCTCGGTGTATTCACTTAATTAAGATTAAATAAATTATTTTGATAATAAAAGAAAAAATTCTGGTCAGATTTCTCTGACCAGAATTTTTTGGCTTATGTTGATACTGACGGACGGACTAAAATCCTGCTTGAGCAATCAACTCTACAGCTTTTTCTTGCCATAGTGCTAATGCTGACCAGTTCAAGTTTGAAGGTGAATTCAAACTATTAATATCTGGTAGCAATGCATTTGGCTGAATACCTTCAACAAGAGGGAACTCGTATACTGTATTTGTAAATGTTTCCTGAGCACTTTTTGAATGTAAGAAGTCAATGAATGCCATTGCTGCTGATTTATTTTGGCTTGAGGACAAAATTCCAACACCTGCAGGCATAACCATTGCACCACATCCACCGTCTAAGTAGACATTTTTAATAGGAGCACCAGCATCTTCTGCTAATACTCTTAATGTGTAGTAATGATTGATCATTCCAATATCAAGCTCACCCGCTGCAGCTGCTGCTACTTGAGGTGAGTTTTTAGGATATTCACCATATCCAAGACCATTAATTGAAGTTAGCCAATCTAGAACTTTTTCTTCACCATCTGACTCTATCATGCAAGCAACCATTGCTATGAATGATGAGTTTGTTGGTGCAAGCCCCAATCTGTTTCGAAATTTTTCATCGGCTAATCCATAAATATCACCTGGTAATTCAGAATCCATAACATCTCTGGTATCTACTACAAGAGAACGTGATCTTCCGGAAGTACCTACCCAGTAGCCATTGCTGTCTACTGCCCAGGATGGAACATTTCCTAAAACATCTGCTGGAAGTCTGTCAAAAAGACCCGCTTTGGCTACTACACCAAGGCTAACTGGATCTTGTGAGAAGAATACATCAGCTGGGCTTATTGCGCCTTCAAGTTCTAGTGTTCCTGCAAGTGCAGCACTCTTTGCATATCTTACTTCAACTTCAATTCCTGAAGTTGCAGCAAATTCTGCGATGATGTCTGCAACAAGACTTTCTTTTCTACCACTATAGATGACAAGAGGTCCGCTAGCTTCAGCTTCTCTCTCAGCAAGCGCAGCTTCAACGGCTGCATCAATAGCTTCTTGTGATACTGTTCCAGCTGGTCCTGTTTCACCCGCTGGTCCTTGCTCTCCTGCTGGTCCTTGCTCTCCCGCTGTTGGGGAACAAGCAGTTAAAACCATCATTAAAGCAATTAAAGTAACTGTTAATTTTCTGTTCATTTCAACCTTTATTTTTGCTTAACTTTGTTAATAGTACTTAACAAATTAAGTTAATGGTAATTTATTTTCAAATTTTTTTTTCTCATAATTAACAATTAATAATGATTTATTTTATGATTTAATCTATGGCTTTAAAAAATACTGAAGGTGTTCTTTTAATCAATCTTGGCTCACCCAAGGAACTAACAAAAAAATCTGTTAGACAGTACTTAAAAGTTTTTTTATCAGACGACAATGTATTAGACATACCTAAATTATTACAACAGCTAATTCTTCGTTTATTCATACTCCCCTTCAGGCCAAAAAATACTCTTGAAGCGTATGAAAAAATTTGGACAAGTAATGGATCACCATTAATTATTTCAACTGAAAGCATTGCCAAAAAACTTTCTAAGAAAACTGGATGGGATGTTGATTTTGCTATGAGATACGAGGAGCCAAGTATAGAAAAGGCTCTAATAAACATGAGAAACAAAGGGATTAGCAAAATATATGTTATATCTCTTTATCCTCACAATGCAATGGCCACTACAATAACTACAGAATTAGAAACTAGATCAGTAGCTCAAAAAGTCTCTAATGATTTTGAACTCATTTTTACGAAACCTTTTTACGATAATGAAATTTATATAAATGCAATGTCAAATTCAATAAAACCATATATTGAAAAGGGTGAATTTGACAAAATTATATTCAGCTACCATGGAATCCCAAAAAGACAGGCTAAGAAAACTGATGAGACAGGAGATCACTGCTTTTCAACTGGCCAATGTTGTGAAATTCCTGGAGATGGATCAAAAGATTGTTATAGGTCTCATACGAGAATTGCTTCAACATTAACTGCGGAAAAATTAGGTTTATCTGAAGATCAATGGGAGATTGCCTATCAATCTCGAATTGGACCAGGTTGGTTAACTCCATTTACCGATAAAAGGTTGGCTGAATTGCCAAAAGAAGGAAAAGACAACATTGCTATATTGTGTCCTTCATTTATTTCTGATTGTCTTGAAACCTTAGAAGAGATTGACATCAGAGGAAGGGAAACATTTTTTACTGCTGGAGGTAGGAATATGACTTATATACCTTGTTTGAACGATTCAGCAGATACTATCGATTTATTAGAAAACTTAGTTGAAACTTCCTGATTTAATAAGTTTTTTAAAATTAAATGACTTCATAACGAACTTACCACCATTACGCACAAACCACATAAAGCCAGCTAAAAGATAAGCGTACGGACACATCATTTTATATATTATACATTAAATAGTAGAATATTGATAATGCAGAAAGATCCAAAGCTAGTAAGAAAATATGAACCTATAATCTGGTTTCTATTTTTCGGTCTTACTTTTGCAGTAGGTTGTCCAGCCTTTTAAAATTTCAGTCATTATCTGTTAATAACTATTAACATAGTAACTATGAAAAATAATAATCCGAATGTGTATGTCGAGCGTGAAATTGAGAAGCTACCTAACTCATTTTATTCTCATGCAGAAGCTATATTTCATCTCACGGAAGCTGGAATTGACGTAAAACAGACACGGGTAGCGGATTGGCTCGGTTTTAGCAGGGCTAATGTTTCACAAGTTATAGGAAGAATGCAAAATAGTGGTCTGATTGAATTTGCAGATGAATTAAAGCTAACTAAAAAAGGTGACTATCTAGCAAAGATGATAGCTAGAAGACACCGAATAATTGAAAGATTTCTTACAGAGATTCTTGACCTACCGTGGGAGAAGGCATATTTAGAATCAAAAAAATGGGAAAATGTTTTAAGTTCTATCACTGAAGATGCCATGTTAAAAATTTTAGGTAACCCAAAAACAGGGCCATTTGGGAATCCCATTCCTTACTCAAACTATTTTGAAGGCCCTATGGACAAATTGTTTAATGTTAAAACTAATAAAAATTACTCAATTATAAAAATTTCTGAGGAACTTAAAAAAGATAGTTCTGTTATATCTTTTTTACAAAAGAATAATATCTTGCCAGGAAACAAAATATTTATATCAGATTCAAATGAGTATTCAATAACAGTTCGTATTAATAAAGATCAGTTCTTTGGATTAGATAAATTTATAGCTAAAAGAGTTTTTGTTGGTTGAGCTAATTTATGGTTATACGGGAAAAATTTATAATTAAAATATGAAAAATTTTATTGCAAATATACCTTATGAACTATTCAGTTATATTGGTGGTGGTATCTTTTTATTTGTAGTTTTATATAAATTTTTTCCAAAACTTTTTATAAAAATTCACAAACCCATATTTTTTACAATTGGTATTTTGTCTCTTTCATTAGGTTATGTTGGAATAGTTGTGCCAGGTTTGCCGACAACTGTTTTTATATTGATAGCTGCTTGGGCATTTTCTAAGTGCTCAGAAAGATTTACATATTGGTTAGAAAATCACAGAATATTTGGTCCTATAATTTTAAACTGGCAAACTTATAGAGGTTTGTCAAGAAGAGCTAAAAAACTGGCTATATCAATGATTATTCCTACATTTGTCCTTACAATATATTTTGTTTTTTCCTTGGTTGGAGATTTAATTTTTGGTACTTTCGGAATTGCTCTATGTACTTGGTTAGCAACAAGGCCTGAGCCACCACTAGAAAACGGCTCTTAAACTAATTTGCTTCAGGTATTTGATACCCTATAGGTGAAACTTTATCTAATTCAAACAAATCCCTAGCTTGAGCCTCGTAATTTAACCCTATAGATATTTGATCTCCTTCAGTAACCCTGTTGCCATTCTCATCTAATCTTGCATTCATAGTTGCTTTTTTCCCAGATTTACAAATAGTCTTTATTTCTGTCATTTCATCAGCCCAAGCTAGCAAATAAACACTACCTGGAAAAGGCTCTCCCCTAAAATCTGTTCTCAAACCATAGCAAAGTACTGGAATTTTTAACTTATCTACTACTAGTGATAATTGAAGAACTTGCTTAGGGCTTAAGAATTGTGATTCATCAACAAGAACACAAGAAACTCGATCTCTTTGGTGCTCATGTGCTGTCCATACATAAAGGTCATCATCAGCGGTAAAAATCTCACAGTCTCTATCTAAACCAATTCGTGAAGCAATCTTGCCTTCGCCAAATCTATCATCAAGTTTTGGTGTGAATAGAAGAGTTCTCATGTTTCGTTCTTCATAATTGTGTGCCGATTGTAGTAGTGTTGTACTTTTCCCAGCATTCATTGCTGCATAATAAAAATATAATTTTGCCATTGTAATTATCTTAGTTATTTAATTTTTTGTTGCTATCTAACTGCGACTATTCTTCCGACCGTATTCCTTCTACCAATCAAATCCAAGTAAGTTATAATTTCATCAAAATTTATAATTTTATAAACTGGCTCAATTTGCTGGTTACTATATAAATCAAATATCAATTCCATTCTTTTTCTTAAATAATTCTGATCATCATTTTCAAAACTAATCATAAAAACTCCCATTATTGAAATATTTTTTACTAATAAATAACTCAATAACTGAGAAGGTATGTTGCCACTTGCAAAACCTACAATAAGAGCTCTGCCCTCAGAGCTTAATAGTTTAACTCCTTGTTGATAAGCGTCTCCACCAACTTGATCATAAAATACATTAATAGGTCTTTTACCGTATTTATTTTCGATAATTTCTTTTAAATTTTCTCTTTGATAATTAATAACTAATTCAGGACCAAATTGTTTTACCAATTCTTTTTTTTCATCAGATCCGACTGCTGCAATTACTTTTGCACCAGAAATTTTAGCAAGCTGAACTGCAGAAAGGCCCACTCCGCCAGCGGCAGCGTTTACTAAAACTAATTCGTTAGGTTTCAACTGGGCCCGCCTGTGCAATGCAAAGTCTGAAGTAAGATAAGACATCAGAATTGCAGCACCAATTTCAAAAGATATATTATCAGGCAATTTATATGTTAAATTCTCTGATGCTACACATATTTCGCCAAAACTTCCGTACCTTCCAGATCTAAAAACTGTTGTAGCGGCAACAACTCTATCTCCTACTGAAAAATTACTATCTGGTGAGCATTCTTTGATAAATCCTGCAACTTCAAAGCCGGGAACAAAGGGGTGCTCAGGATTTGATTGATACATACCACTAGATAAAAGTAGGTCAGCAAAGTTTAAAGTAGCTGCTTTTGTCTCAATGATTAACTCTTGGTTTCCAAGTTTTGGGTAATCCATTGAAGAAAATTTTAGATTACTAAATGGAGCGGCTGTATCTTGTACCCATGCTTTATATTCCTTCATATAAATATCATAAAAGAATTAATAGATGGTAGTCTTTTTTTTATGGAAGTAATTTTAAAATTCATACATGTGGTTGGATTATCAGTCTGGCTAGGATCAATGGTTACATGGGCTGTTTTTGCTCCAAGATTAAATAAATATGATCCTACAAAAAATACAACGGGCGTTTTACGGATTTCATTTAGTAAAATTTCATGGATTTCTTATGCGGTTTCTCTGTTATCGGGAATAGCTCTTTACTTTGTAAACGAAAGTACTACTTCTAACTGGTATATCGAAGTTTCAGTTCTTGTATTAGCTGGTATTGTGATCGCTTTTCATAGTTTTGCAACAAACATTAGCGCTGCTCTTAGAGGTGCCTTCAATGGTGTAATGCTTTTACTTGCGTTAGTCGCTGTTTATCTCACAACAATCTATATCTAATAAGAATTTATTAAATCCAAATCTTTTTCACTAATAATTCCATAGCCACGTGCAAGAATATCTTTTGAATTTTTTTGAATCAAAAACCAGTGAATTGTTTCATCTGAAGGAATATCTAAAATTTCTAAAAATTGATTCTTATCAAGATAAGCAGTTATTGTCCTATTTCTAATTCTGTCATCTCGTATACCGGCGCGCATTATTCCATCTAAATAAACTTCTGCTAACTTAGTAGTTTTCTGAACTGTTGGAACTTCAATTATGTTATGTGTTTCTCCAAGTCCATTATTTTCTAATAACGATATTGATTCATCGACTAATGGTTGATGCCATTGTTGAAAAGCAACAATAATTATTAGATTCTTATCAACAAAATCATTAGGTACAACTTTGTCTCTTTTGTTTAAATCTCTACCACTTATCTGTGGAAACTCTCCGTACTCAACGGTCACATTGTTCTCCTGTTCTGCCTGGCAACTTACAGAAAAAAATAATATTAAAACTAAAAAGCTAGTCTTGAACCGGACCAAGGACTGCCTCAAGGTTTTTTATTTGCTTATCCATTATTTTATTAAATATAGTTCCAACAAAAATACCAATAATAAAAAAAGGGAATTTATATTTGATATCTACTGAATACGTAACTTCAGTACCTTTTGAGTTAGCTGATAAAAATATAGTATCAACAATTGTAAAAATTGAAGTTGAGGCCTGTAAAGAAACTCTAAGTGGTGGACCCCATTCAATAATTTCATAATCGTATTCCCTTGGCTTATTATTAAAGTGTGTTTTAACTTTGAATACGGAGCCTTGCCTTAAAGGTTCTTTTGTAATGAGCTCACCTTCATCGCCTTCAGCCCATTTTTCTAAATTTCTAAAATCTGATAAAAACCCAAAAGCCGAATCAATATCTGAGCTAACTGTTACTGTCCTTGAAAAATTTGGCATAAGTTTATATTAAGTAAATTAAATTTTTGTAGGAAATTGTTTATCTAAGATTTAATGATCTATTTCTAAAACCTATAAACCCAATTACCAAAAATATCGCTATTTTGCCCATGACGAGTAATAAGTCTTCAGCAAATAATCCATCTTGATAAGGGTTGCCATATGCTCCAAAAGATGAAATGTTGTCGTCAATCCATAAAAAGAAGTCATTTGTACCTTTCAATGAATTTGCTAAATATTCAATTGCCATGAGACCTCCACCAAAAGCCCATGCCATTGATGATTTACCTGTATATGCTCCAAGGGCAAACCCTAAAACTCCAAAACTTACCCCAGCTAAAGCTCCCTGTAAAGTAGCTTTCATTAAAGGTACATAATCGAGTGTTTGGCTAAGTTCCATGGTTGCAATTGGAATAAACATAATATTCGTCCATGCAAAGCATACAAACAAACCAAAAAATACAGCTACAAGTGATTGTGTAAGGTAAACTGTTGATCTTGTCATTGGTAAAGCTGCAACAAATTCGAAAGTGCCATCTTCCTCGGCTTTTGAGCCAAGTTTGTTTAAAAGAATTATTGTGGCTATTCCAATTAAGATAGGCACAAAAGGAATCATAAAATAAGTTGTTACCATT
>Ga0208410_1000667_pt1 | contig 19379 bp, 11 predicted proteins | sample ETN02SmetaG_3_FD_185787 | JGI IMG/M metagenome (GOLD analysis project Ga0208410, IMG submission 185787) | Marine microbial and viral communities from oxygen minimum zone, Eastern Pacific Ocean - ETNP2014F10-02SV257 (SPAdes) (version 2) | ecosystem: Environmental > Aquatic > Marine > Oceanic ... | reverse complement strand
GCGTGTGTGGTTTTGTGTGTGTGTGTGTCCCGTGTGTGTACCCGGGTACACGCACCACTCACGAGTCATGACCCGGGGTGTCGGTGTCAGAGGGACCCAGTGACGAGTCGTGATCGGTCGTGTCGTGTCGTCCCGACGGGGCCGGGGCCGAGGCCGACCCTCGGGGGTCGACGACCGACGACGACGACGACGACGACGCGAGGACGCGACGCGAGGGGGTGAATATCGACGAGGATGTATACCGCTTTTTATAAGACGTTCATGTCGGTGCGTGCGGATGCGGCGAGAGGAGGACGGAGGAGGACGGAGGACGCGTGGGTGAGGCGGAGGACGAGGGTGGAGATCGATCGATGGATGGATGGATGGAACGACGGACGCGCGCGATGGTCGATGGTGGGATGGGATGGGGTGAAGACTGACGAGAGACGACGACGTGGATCGGTGCGCGACGCAGAACTCGGCGGTGTACGTGGGCGTGATCGTCGCCGGTGCGTTGGTGGGGGAAAAGGCGATCAATTACGGGTTCGATCGCGCGTGGGAACGCGCCAACGCGGGCAAGTTGTGGAAGGACGTGGAGAAGAGGTTGGAGCTCGAGTGAGATGGGGGAAGAGGCGATCGGAGGTGGAGAATGGGCGCGATGATGATGATGATGATGATGATGATGAGGAGGAGGAGGTCGCGCGCGGGACGTACGTAGCATTTTAACGAAGACGCGCGAATGAAAATACGCGCCGCGTTCCATTCGTCGACTCGACGCCGTCGCGCGCGTCGCGTTTTCGATGCTCGATGCTCGGTGACTCGCGCGAGGAGTGATGTGATTATATGGTACAAGCGGTGCGATGGATCGCGGTCGGTGTCGCGCTAATCGGCGGTCGACGGGGGTGGGTCGGACGCCGCGGCCGAGTGTATGCGATCGAGCGCGCGCTCGAGCGTCGAGTGCGACTCGTTCATGGCGACGATGGACGCGCGGAAGAGCACGGGTCCGATGAGTAAGTTGATGACGATGATGGAGACGGCGAGGGTGGAGAATTCGTTACCCCAGTGCGGGAATCTCGCCGCGACGGTTCGCGCCAAGCCGAGCGCCACGCCGGCTTGCGTGACGTGTCCCATCCATTCAATGTTTTTGCGTCGTTCGCCGGTGATTTCGCTCGTCGTCGGCGCCTTTAACACGCGCGCGGAGATGGCGGTGGCGCAATAGAGCGCGAGAAGACGAACGATGACGAGCGCGATGGCGATCGTGATCGAGTTGAAGGCGTTTTCTAATCTCAAACTCGCGCCGGCGAGCGTGAAAAAGAGAAGGTTGACGGCAGGCATGACGACGGCGACGGCGGCGCGCAAATCCTCGCGCTCGCGCTCACCGCTCGAGTGCTTACGATTGGACGCCGTGAGTCCGGCGACGACGCACACCAAGAGCGGTTCGAGCCCGACGTGTTCGCTCGCGACGAAGATGGCGGCGGTGACGCACGCCACGACGCCGACGCGAATGTTTTTCCATCTCGCCAACATCGACGTCGGTTTGAGCGCGCGTCCGAGCAAGACGCCCGCGACGACACCGGCGCACATCGCACCGACGACGCGCGCGAAAGGCACCAACAACTTCATCATCGGATGCGCGCGCTCCCACTGCGTCGCCGGTTTCAGCGTCACTAATAATTTCCTCGCCGCGCCCGCCGCCGCGCTCGTCGCCGTCTCGTTCTCGCCTCGCGCGTCCCCCACCACGGATTCACGCACCATCCTATGAAAATCTAACCCACTCATCGCCACGAGCTCGACGTTGATGGCGAACAGTGCGACGACGATGACGTCCTTTAACACCGTCGCGCTCAAAATGTGCGAACAATACGGCCCGCTCGCCTCGCACTCGTTGATCACCGCCAACGCGCTCGCCGGCGATCTCGCCAGCGACAGCGTCCCCAACAGACTCCCCACCGCCACCACGTGCCGTTCGGTGAGACCGTTCAAAAACTCCACCCTATTCGCCAACGCCGCGTCGAAGGCGAAAAACGTCGCCGTCCAACAACACGCCGCCACGCTCGCCACCGTCGTCGCCGTCCCCTTAAAATTCCGTCTCAATTCCGACATCGCCACCTCCGATCCCGCGGCGAGACCGATACACGCTAAACACGCGTTATCCACCATCCACAATCGTCGCCATCCCGCCGTGGAGAGCGCGCCGAGGCCGTGGTGTCCGAAGACGACGCCGCACGACAAATATCCCGTAATCTTGGGCGTCTTGAGATGTGTATGCATAGCCTGCGCGAGATTGTCGGGTCGTCGTCAAAAACGACGCGCGCGCGCCGTCAGTCTCCACGCACGCGTCCGCGCGGTGACGTCTCGCATCGACGACTCTCCCCGACGCGAGACGCATCGCATCATTCATTCATTCATTCGCGCGCATCTTTCATTCATCGCGCGTTTCGTCCGTCTCGTCGTCACGCACCGCACCCGCGTGCGCGCTCGCGAACGCGACGAGCGGCAAACGCAACCACGCGTCCGTGGGCCACTCCGTGGACCACGACGCGATCACCGTCATCGCGCGCCGTCGCGTTCTCTCGCATCGCATCACCGCAAACCTCACACCGTCTCGCGCGCGCCACCGCGCCATGGCCCCCGCGCTCGGTCCCGCGGTCGCCCGCGCGGTGGACGATCTCGCGCACGACATTCGTCGCGGTCGTTACGACGCGGAAGCGCCGGCGACGCTGGCGAAACGCGTCGCGGAGACGCTCATCCAAGCGGTGGCCACCGCGAGCGCGGACGCCACCGTCGACGACGTCGTCGCGAGCGTGCGCGCCGTCGGCGGTCGATTGGCGGTGATCAAGCGCGAGCATCTTCTCGTCGGGAACGTCGCGCGACGGTTGCTCCGCGTCATCCGAGACGAGTTTCAACACGACGACGACGAGACGCCGGCGGCGGCGGGCGACGGCGACGACGCGACGACGCGGACGCGACGGATGAAAAAAGACGTCATCGACACCGCGCACGAAGTGATCGAGGAGATGGAGGCGGCGTGTTCGAACATCGCGGCGCAGAGCGTGGATTTCATCACGAACGGGTGCCGGGTGATGACCATGGGAACGCCGAGCGCGGGCGCGGGGACGGGACTGGCGGAGGCGTTTTTGAGAGAGGCGAATAAACGGCGCGCGTTCGGCGTCGTCGTGGCGGAGAGCGCGCCCGGGTATCAAGGACACGCGACGGCGAAGAGTCTCACGGAACGAGGGGTGCGAGACGTGACGGTGATATGCGATAGCGCGGTGTACGCGGCGATGCCGAGCGTCAAGTGTTGCGTGTTGAGCGCGCGAGGCGTGCTCGCCGACGGCGCGGCGCTCGTGAATAGTGGGGCGTATAACATCGCGCTCGCGGCGAAAACGCACGCGGTACCGGTCATCGTGCTCGCGGGATCGTACGATATTTCACCCAAGACGCGCGAGGACGAGGGGTTCGGTCGAGTGTACGGATTGGGGTCGCCGGCGACGGCGTTGGCGTACGGGCGAGACGGCACCGATCCCGACGCCGTCGTCGTCAACCCGTCGTTTGAGTATCTCCCGCCGGAGCTCATCTCCGTCTTTGTCACCGATCACGGCGTGCACTGTCCGGGATTCATCAACGTGTTACTCGCGGAGATGTACTCGGAGCTCGACGGCGCGCTTCTCAAATAAACCGAGCCGAGAAACGTCCCGCCGTGGCCGTCGCCGCGAGACGAACGCGACAAACGAAAAAAGAAACGAACGCATAGTCTCGCGCGAGTAGTAGGATTGTTTTCTAAACGAAACCAAACGTTTTCGTTCGTCGCCGAGGAGAAAGAAAGAATATCGCGCGCTGCGATTACAAACGGCTCGAATCCATCCATCCATCGACCATCCACCGTCGACCATCGACCGTCGTCCGACTACGCCAAAAACCCGAGTTTCCCCCCGTTCGCCTTGGCCGTGCGAATCAACCGTTGCTTCACCTTGGAGTCGCACCCGAACTCGGCGCAAAAATCACCGATGACTTGCGAGTGCAGCGCGATCGCCTTGCCGCGAATCTGATTGAATCGTTTCACCCCGATCACGTCGCGAGCGACGCGAACGATCGGGGCGAAGAGGCCGTTCTCGTACGCGTTCCCGCATCGCGGGGAGACGACGAAGGAGCGTCTCGACGAAGACGGTCGGCGCGCCGCCGATCGCGCCGAGGTGGTGGCGACGAGCGGGACGCTCGCGGTGCGCGCGCGAGAGGAGAGCGCGGCCGAGGGAAGGGCTTGGGCGAGCATGACGGCGGGAGATCACGCGCTCGGGACGACGACGTGTGCGGGGTCGAGGCGCGCGCGCGGGGGGAGGACGATGACGCTGGCGAGACGGGTCGGATGAGTGGGTGACGTCGATGGGGCGGGTGTGCCGGTATTCTTGAGTCGTGACTCTATGGTTGGGGGAGGTACACGCGAGGGATGGGGGGTACACGGTGAGTCGTGATCGGTGCGAGGGGTGTGGCGACCGCGCGCGCGCCGCCGCCGAGGCCGAACGCGGGCGACGCGAGACGACTCGATCGGTGACGGTTCGGTGTGTTGCGTGCGTATGTGATCTATGTATCTATCTATCGTGTGGTGGTCGGAATCGGTGTTCCCGACGCGGAGGAGATGCGTCCGTCGTCGCGGACGAAGCGGCCGCACGCGCTGGTGTCGTCGTCGCACGTGCGCAGGAAGAGACGTTCGGGCGGGTGGAGCGCGGGCCCTCGACCGCTCTCGCGAACGTCCGGATCGTCTCGAGCGAAGATTTCGCCGAGCGCTCGGACGTGGTCCTGGCGGAGACAGTAGACGTCGGAGACGCGACCGGAGCGTTCGATGTCGTCGAGCGCCGTCATGTCCATGTTTTTGTTTGGGTACGTGCCGAGAAGCCACGGAGCGCTGTGCGGGACGGCGCCGGCAAAGTTGGAGACTGAACCGCGACGGCGTGCGTCGTCGCCGTTGCGCATGATGTCGCACATGACGGCTTGGATGTCGAGCGAGGCTCTCGCGACGCCGTCTCGGAATTTCTCGGGCCAGAGCGACGGGACGTTGTGTCGCCAGGCGGTCAACGACGCGTACACCTTGGGATCCGACGCGATCTCTCGCATGCGAGCGACTAGATCGTCGACGCTACCGTAATCCTTGACACTGAGCACGCAATCCTTCTTGGGACACGGGAGGAACTCGTCCACCGTCTTCGTGCCAAAGTACACGGGGATGGAACCGCGAAGGAGCGGCAACCAAAGCTTTTCAGACACGTGTCCGGGACAATCCACCTCCTCGGTGACGAAATAAAACAGATATTTGCTCAATTCGAGCTGTAAACGAATGGTCTCCGTCGACGTCGCCGAGAGTCCGAGATTGTAAAAGCGAGTGTTGTTGCGATTTCGCATGCACGTCCCGATGGATTCCACGGGGTACCGTTCAGAGATTCGTCTCAGGATTCTCGCCCCCACCGAGTGTCCGTCGTCGCACGCCACCGCGCTGTCGCCGAACCCAATCACCGGTAATCGCATGTGCAGCGGTCGGAGAAAGGCGTCGTAGGATGAAATCATAAACTTGGCCGTCGGAAGCGGCGAACGCCACACGCTGTCGAACGCCGCGTTGGACGTCGCGAGGTAATCCAATTGCGACAAAAAGGTTTGATCGCGCAAATCTCTGCCGGCTTGTAACGACGCGGGCGCAGCCGTGGACACGTACACGTACACTTGATCCCGACGCGATTTTTGTGGCAGTTTGGTCAGGAAGACATCCTTCCCGCCCAGTCGCGAACTCTCCCTCTTGCGAGACGCACTCGTCGAAGACGGCTCAAAGCGCGTCCCGTTTCTACCCAAACTGCGTCGCGAACGTATCGTGTGCGGCGACCTCAGGGACGACGACGCCGGTTTTATCATCGTGTCTCCGCGAAACACGACGACGTCTGCCTCCATGCATCTATTATCGTTTCTACCGTTCGTGTGCAACACCTCCTTCACGCACCGTCCTAATAAATTTTCTCTCGCCGCCGAGCGCACGCCTCGCTTGGCGTCCAACACCGCGCTCAAATCTTCCGCCCACGTCGACGCTCCGATCGGACGCGACCATCGGTGGAGATTATAGAGACACACGGAGAAAGCCGAGTCGCCGAATTCTAAATTCGACGCGTCCTTCGTCGCCCCCTCTCTGTACCAGCTCGGCTTGTGCACCCAATTCCGCAGCGGTTCTCTCCCCACCGCGTGCGCATCGTCCACCTGCACGCTCATCGCCACGAAATCCTCCACCGTTCGCGCGCGATCCAACGCGTGCGAATTCCTCGTCAACTCGGACGCCAACGGGTCCTCCACCTCTTCGAACACCCTCGTCGTCGTCCCCCCACCACCGTTCCGTCGTGGACCCTCTCGCTCGCCCAACGACGTCACATCGTCCGCGTCCCAATCACTCCCCTTCGAGTTTCGACTCGTTCGCCTCTCCGCCAACCACGGATACCTCGCGAGCGCGTCCACGCTCAACACCTCTCGCGCGCGCGGCGCCACGCCGAACCTACGCGCGCGCACCTTCACCGCCCTCGACGCGTCCGCCGCCGCCCGCACGAACGCCACCGTGGTCGACACCATCATCGCGCTCGACATCACCACCAGCGCGCACGCCGCGAGGGCGAACCAGTGTCGACGAATCGATGATTTTCTCCATCGCTCGCGCTCGTCGATCGGCCCGGTCGAGGAGGACGAGACGTCGTCGTCGCTCCCGTCGTCGTCGCGCGCGCGACGTCGACGTCGACGGAGGAAGACGTCGTCGAGATCGTCCTCTCGACCGGAATCGATCGAGACGCGCGCGCCGAGGAGGGGCGCGCGCTCGGCGTGCGCCATCGCGCCGGACTCTGAGGGTGTTGCGGCGGGGACGCGTTCGCGGGACGCGCCGCGACGGGTACGAATCGTTCGTTTCTGTTTTTACACGGTGAGAAAAACGATGGATAAAAGGCGTATGAATGGTGACGGGGTCACGCGTCCGAGAGGGGCTCGGACGCGTCCTCGTTCTCGGGTTGACTGAGTTCGGCGGAGACGCTCGCGGTTTCCACGCACGCGAGCGGTAACCCGAGCGCGGGCGCCGCGGACGCGACGGTCCCGGCGGTGTATCGTCGCGTCGATGAGAACGGAGGCACGACGAGCCACTGTTGATCGACGCGCTTGAGGAAACTTGAACCGTTGGTGGCGTGTGGGAGCGTGTCGAGGACGTCGTCGTAGGCGTCGTGACGCAAGACGAAGAAGGCGTCCTCGCTCAACTCGCACTCGTTTGAACGTAATTTACACAGTTTCCCCTCTTGAAACTTGCATCGACAGTTGTGCGGACACGATCGGTCCACCTCACGCTTTTCCTTCTTCGTCCGCGCGACGGCGAGGGTGGAATCGTACTGTAAACGAACCGCGTTCCACTCGTCGCTATCGATGAGGACGCCGAGCGCGCGTCTATCGTCGCTGTTCAGCGCGCCCCGCACCTCGGCGCGTCCATCGAGAAACGCCATCCTCGACACATCGGTATCCTTGGCGTGTTTAATCACCGTCGCCAACAGGTATCGATCCCGTATGCTCTCCGTCGGTAACACCACCCCCGCCCGTTCCGCGCACGCCGTCACCTCCGTCGCGTTGACGCACAGCGTCTTCCCAGCCGTCGCCGCCGACGATTCGCACCCATACGCGTCGCGTTTCATGCGCTCGTAGATCCTATCCAACCCACCGCTCTGGGAAAAACTATCGCTCACGTGTCCACCCCCCCGACCTCGTCGAGGCGTCGTGAAGGCTTCTTTACACGCCGTCGCCGCGCGCAGTCGCTGCAAGTCGTCGTCGTACACGCGCACCCCCTTCACCGTCCTCGACGACGCGCGCACCTTCTCGAACCCATCGCTGTGAAAATACGTCGCCATGACGACGAAAAGCATCGTCCACGCGATGGCGATCAACACCGGGTGTCGCACGCGATTGCGCGTCTCTCGGGCGTCGCGCTCGACCGCTCGGAGCTCATCCGGCTCGGGCCCGCGCGCGGGATTCTCGACGTCGTCCGCGCCGACGCGCGCGCGAGGGACGAGGGGCGTGGACTCGTTCATGAACTCGCGAAAGCGCCGCGCTCGCGAGGGACGATGGAATCGCGAGGCTCGAGAGGGGAGACGCGCGCGCGTGTGACGGGTCGGGAATCGGCGCGCGCAACACCAATGCGTGGGAATTCTTCCCATCACGAGGGAACGACCCTCGAAGGGACGACGGGCGCGTCTGGAGATGAGACGAAGGAGATGTGATGACGCGAGAACGATTCTAAAGTCCGAGTCCGCGCTCAGACGTCGATCGAGGGCGCACCGCGCGCGAGGGGTGCGGAGAGCGCGGCGGCGGCCCGGTCGGGACGGGCGGGACGCTCGGGACGGGCGGACGGCCACGCGCACGCGCCCTTCGGAAACGAACCGATGTCGTTGAGGCGTAACACGTCGTCCACGACGTCGGCCCCGGCGAAATCGTCGATGACGATGATGTGTCCCAGAGAGCATCGGTGATCGGTGGCGTCGGCGATGAAGGAGGAGAGAAACGGGTTGGCGCGCGTCGAGGCGAGCTCCACTAAAGATTTCGGGTGGCGCTTGATGGGATTGAACGATTCGAGAATCGTCTTCGGTTGCGTCGTGAGCGTCCAAGAGAGTTTGAGCACGGCGTCCGGTGTGAAATCTGGATCGTTGAAGGCGCGAACGACGTCCTGGTTGAAGGCGCGCATGACGTCGGTCTCGTCCGAGTCGGCGTACGTATTGGTGACGGCGCGACTCGGCCAAAATTTGTGTCTCGCCGCGACCTCGTCGTCCTCGAACACGACCACGCACCGTCGATTTTTATCCACAAAATCCCTTCCGATCTTCATCTCGTACAGCGCGGCCGTGTTTCCCGGAAACGGCGCGAGTAAATCTCCGAAAATCTCATCCACGACTATCGCGAGCCGCGCCATCGCCTCCGCGTCGGGATCGCCCAAAAAATGGCTCAATTCCACGATGACCACCTCGCTCGGTCTCTCCACCAAAAACACCTTGATCTCCTCTAAAATTTCATCCACCGCCTGCCCCTCGAGCGCGTGATGAATCCTCCACGCCGTGGAATCCCCGTCCCATCCCGCGCGCAGGTCGAGATACCTCGCGCCTCGCTCCAACTGCGCGCCGACGGAATCCGTCTGCGCCCGCGCCCATCGTCGCACCAACCGATCCGCGGGCACGCCCACGGCCTCGGCGATCTTCAACGCCTCGCTCGCCCACTTCGGCAACTGCGATCGAGATCCCGGTTGAAGTCGAGACGAGAGATACGCCGTCGCCGAGTCGTGCGTTCCCGGGACGACGACGTCGCCGAACGTCTTGTCGCGAATGCCTTTCGTCGACATCCACGTCGCCGCGTGCGACGGCGGCGACGCGCGAGACGGCATCGGTGGCATCGGTTCCGCGAGCGCGCGGGCGACGAAAGCGCCGCACGCGACGACGAAGAGGGCGCGAGCGATCGTTCCCATTCGCTGGGAATGAACAGAAATCATCTCGGGGACGCGTCGACGGTGACGACGCGACGCGTTCGATGGGGAATGCGCGCGCGCGAACGCGCGCGCGAGACGCGGTTCGATCGTCGAGACGCGACGCATGGCCGAACGCGCGCGAGTGAGGCGAGTGAGGGGCGACGCGCGAGAGTCTCGTCTTGTTTTCGGTAACCGTCGGCGACGCGCGCGGACTACGGGGCGTCGTCGATCGACGATGGTTCGATGGTTTGAGATCACGGGTCGACGGCGTCGTCGTCGTCGTCGGAGGTGGGAGGAGGTCGGAGGAGGGCGAGCGCGCGCGAGGCGATGGGATCGACGACGCTCGGCGGAAGATACCGGCGGGCTCGATCGACGACGCCGTCGGTCAACGCGAACATCTCCGGTGACGGTTTGCACGTCATGGCGATCACGCTCGCGAGTTCGAGGTTGACACGCGCGAGTTCTTCGCCGTGTGACTTTTTGTACGCCTCTTCGTCGTCGTCTTCGTCGTTTTCGTTTTCGTTCTCGTTGGTCGGTTCGGCGCCGGCTACGTCGACCGCGCGCTGTAAGAGTTCGTGCGCTAATTCCGTCGCCTCCTCCGCGTACGCCGCCTCGCCCGCGAATAGAACATCGTTGGACTGCACGCCTTCGATCTTATACGGCAGTTTCGGTTGCGCCATGGCGGTAATCATGGGAATCATCGAGACGTACGCGCGCGCTTGATTCGCGCTCTCGGGCGACCAATCGAAATCTTCCACCACCTTGAGCAAACCGCGAAAGACGAGGAAGGCGCCCTTCTCCAAGTTGCCCGGCGTGACGACGAGAAGCGAACCGCACGCGCGCGCGAATTCGAGCATCTCGGCGTCGGCGCGATCGGCGGGGAGATCCATCCATCCGCCCACCGCGCTCTCGCCGCCGCTCTCTTGCGCGTCGGTCACCGCGCTGCGAATCAAACCGTCGACTTGTTGAACCAACCCGTGCGCGATGGCGGCGCGAGCGGTGAGCGTGAACAGACGAAGTCGGACGTCGACGCCGCGCACGCTCGGAATGGTAACTTGACAGTACGCCGTGCACGCGTTGACGAAGGATTTGGTGCGCGCGGTGTGCTCGCCGCCGACGCGGTCGTACACGCCGACGATGAGCGCGATCGCTCGGTACACGAGCACCTCTTGCACTAAATCGAGGTTGGCAAACGCACTTCGAGCGCTGACGAGGAAGTTGAGGTGCGCCTCAAAGTCCGAGCCGAAGTCGACGCTGTTGATGAATCGCACGACGAGGCTCTCCGTGTCGGCGCGCGCGGCGTCGGAGCTCATGCCGTCGATGTCGTCGTTGCACGTCTTGGCAGCCTCGAGCAACGCGTCCAGGCACACGGGGTCTGTGATCGTTCTTTTCTTTTCCGCGCACTGCAGTAAAGCGGCGCAGAATTTCACCTTGGCGTCGCCTCGGAGAATTTCTCCGAGATACATGTACCATTTGAGGGAAATGACGTCGTCGACTTCTTCGTACCGCTCAGTCACTACGCGAAGCATGCGCTCGACTCGCGCCATCGCGCCGGATGCTAACGTTGGTGCTTCGGCATTGGATTCAGCCTCGCGTTCCTCCGTGAGCGCGGCGTGCACGTGTCGAGCGACATCCTTCATGAGCGTCTCCATCTCCGCTCGCGAGAGGTACGCGATGACGTAGCTCAAAAACGCCTCGGCGACGCGAAGGTACGGTTCGATGCGCGTCCACTTTTGCGCCACCTTCCAGATTTCACTCAGAATCTCCAACCGTTCGTGCTCGTGCGGTGCTGCGTCGTTGAACTTTTGCGCGATGAGCGCGTAGCAATCCGCCATGTTTTCCAATCGTTCGAGCGACTCCTCTTCGCCACTCGTCGGCGACGCGCTGACGAGAGAGATCAACTTGAACGCGTTTTCTTTGAAAATCGTCGGCGAAAGCGAACGAAACACGGCTCGCAGAAACGGCACCGGCGGCGTCTCGCCTCCCATGTACAACACCTTGTGAAGCAACGCCGGATTCGGATTTTGCGCGCAACACTCTATGAGCCACTCCATCGCCGGATCCATGAGCTCCGAGTACTCGGCGCGACGAAGACCCAGTCTGAAGACGTAAGTTGTGGCGGGATCGTCGTCTGCTTTGTCGTCGAGAACGCTCACGTACGAGGGCATGAACTCTTTGAGAATCTCCAGCGTCTGTCGATTATCCGACGTTTCACAGCCGCACTCGAGCGCGCACTTGGCGATGTACATGCGCATGTACGCCGCGGCGAGGGGATCACCGATGCCTCGAGTCATGCATAATAATCGTCGCGTCTGCGCCACCGGTGGTCCGTCGTGCACGAACCGATAACACTTGAACAGCGCAAGTTCCATGTACATGCGAGGAATCATGTCTCGAATCGTCGCCACCTTGTAAAACCAATTCTTACACGTATTCTTCGCCAACGGGCGCACGTCGATCGCCTTAAAATCCTCCAGCAACCGTCGAACCTCACCCGTTTCCAGCGTTTCCTCCGCCTTGCGCGAGATTCGATCGTACACGAGTCTCCCCATCGTCTCGATCACCTCGGTGACTAATATGAACAACACCGGATAAAATTTCCCGACGTTCGTGTCCGACAACAACTTCGCCACTTTGACGCACAGCTTCAACGCGCTCACGCGATCCTCTCTCAACCACGCCGTGGCGATGTCCTCGTTCAATCGCCGCAGCCGCGTGACGTATTCCTGTTGCGATATCCTGTGCGTCTGCGCCGTCATCCCCGCCGTCGTGTTCTCCAACTCCGCCAATCGCGCCTCCACCCCAGCCTCGCCCTTGGCCCTGGTGGATATGATCTCAAACGCCATGGACACCTGAATCGTCCCTCGCCCGCTCCTCGCCGCGTGCACTCGCCGTTTCTTCGCCGTCCACCGTTCGAGCGTCTCCTCCGCCGTCGCCGCCGCGTCGCGTCCTCTCACCCCGGACGTCGTCGTCCCCATCTCCTCATCCCCGTCCGACTCCGCGTCTGAATCCGAATCCACCCTCGCGCGCGCCAAGAGCGCGTCCACGGGATCGCTCACGAACGTCCCCGCCGTCCCCGTCGCCGTCCCGCGCGGCGGTTGGCTCGAATCCTCCCCGCCGTCTTCCGTCTCCACGCGCGTCGCCGTCGACCCCTCTCCCCCCGACCTCACCGAACCCTCCTCACGCGCGTCATCCACCCTCCCCACCTCGCGCTTCGACGCGCGACGAAGCGCCTCGTCGATCGTCTCGCGCGCGAATGCATTCATCGCGCGCGCGCTCGTCATCGTTCGATCGAACGCGCTCGAGTCCTCGAACGCGCGCGCGAACGCGTCGGCGTCCGCGCCGACGACGCGAAGGTCCATGTCCCCCCGCGCGCTCTCTCTCTCTCGCGCGCGAACGCGTCGAGCGGATCGACGGCGGCGTCGCGTCGGAATGCCGCGTCAGACGTCGACTTTTCGTGCCTTCGTTCGACCGTCGACGCGCGCGCGCGCGAGCGAGAGAGAGGCGACCGACGCGCGGTCTCTTCGCGCCGCGTCGAACGCCATGTCGGCGCGCGGCGTCGCGCGCGCGGGGACGCGCGCGATCGGGTCGAGCGGGACGGACGCGCGTCGACGTCGATGGGGCGCGAATGGGCGGCGAGGCGCGCGCGCGAGAGGGACGCGCGCCGAGCGCGCGCGCGCGAGGAACGTTCGACGGTGGAACGATGCGCGCGGGGTCGGGGGCGAGACGAACGGGGACGAGGAGGACGAGGAGGACGAGGAGGACGACGCGTCCCGACCGAGGGACTGGGCGGGAGGCGTGACGTGGATGGCGACCATGGATCCGACAAAGGAGCCGGAGGAGTCGCCGACGCTCGAGGACGGGGAGATCGTGCTTCCGATGTTTCCCCTCGGCTCGCACGTGTACTTGCCGGACACGGAACACGTGTTGAACATTTTCGAGCCGAGGTATCGCGCCATGTATAACGAAATTTTGTTCAACGGGTCGAGGCGGTTCGTGGTGCCGATGTGCGCGCCGAACGAGCCGGGAAAGTTTTCTTCCGTGGGTGTGGTGTTTTATCTGGACGATCTGAAGGAGGTGAGCGAACAGACGAACGATCAGATTAAATTCGTGTGCTCGCACACGGTGATCGAACGCGTGCGCGTCACGCGTTCGCTCAACGATCGCGTGTGGGGAGATCGAAGCTCGTTCCTCAAGGTGGTGACGGAAAAGCTCGAGGATTGCGATCTGGACGAAGATTTCAGCAACAAGGAGGGGGCGTTGGAGGAGAAATTTAGAAAGATTATCGAAATGCAAGCCAAGGTGGACGAGCCCATCAGGTTTACGAGCGACGTCGAGGCGGCGGCGGCCATCAGCGCCGGTCGTGGGAAGAAGGGCTTCTGGCGATTGGTAAACTTGTGGCAAAGTTTGTTGCAAAGCCGCGTGACGCACCGCGAGAACGAGTTGCAGGCGGGAATTCAGCAGATGTTGCGCAACTTTTTGGAGGAATCCGGCGTCGATCTCTCCGACGGTCAATCCGTGCAACTGTCCTTCGAGAGTATCCCGGATAACATCAAGGCTGAGATGCAGCGTATGAACGAAGATTACGGCGAGGAGCGATTGGAATTGTTGAACTCGGCCATCTACCCCTTCCAGTATCTTGTGCAGATGGATTCGCACGCCGAGCGTCTCGATTACTTCGTTGAACTTCTCGAGGAGGAAGAAAAACGTCTCACCGCTAAAAATACGCTGCGCTCCATGTTCTCTACCGAGTGAGCGCAAGAGTCGATTTGATTGATGAGTGGATGAACGAGCGAACGAGCGAACGAACGCACTATCCGTGAGTCATTTTAACAATACCGCGAATGTCATTCTTTTACTGTTTTACCTACCGTCCACGTCCTACCGTCCTACCGTCCTACCGTCCACGTCTCCATGCCCGGAATCGCGTACGACAAACGCGTCACCCCCTTCTTCGTCCGCACGCCCGTGAGACGAAAGTCCTCAATCTCAGACATCGCCTTCACGTGCGTGCCACCGCACGGACACCCCGGCGTGTCGGGCAAGATGGTCACGATCCTCGGCGTCATGTCCGGCGTGATGAACGGCGGCAGTTCCCCGCCGCACGCCGCCTTGGCGTCCTCGAACGCCAACTCCTCCGCGACCGACGCGCCATTTTCCTCGATGATACGTTTCATCTCGACGTTCAGTCTCGTCGTCAACGCGTCGACGTCGGCGTACTCGTGCTCGGGCGCGAGTTTGCCTTGATATTCGACGTACGCCCGCGTAGGTTCGTGCACGCCCTTCGTCGGCATCAACACCTCCGGACCCAGTCCGATTCGAATCATCGCCACGTCCAACGCGTGTCCCGCCGAGTGTATCCTCGCGTGTAATAGTCGAAGCGCGCCGTCGACGACCACGTCGACGTCTTCGCCGTCCCCGAACGCCGTCCCGGCCTCGAATCTCCCCTCGTGCTCGATCGTTCCATCCGCGAGTCCCCGCACGCGCTCGAACGCGAACGTCGCGCCCGTCGCGCTCGTCATCTTCCCCCGGTCGCACGGTTGCCCACCGCCCGCCGGGTACGCGACCGTCTCGTCCAGGACGACGACGACATCATCAGCACCATCACCGTCCGACGCGCGTCTGGTTCGCACCACGCGCGAACGAGACTCGAACGCGTACGAATCGTCGAAATACCTCCTCCTCGTCGCCATCGCGCGCGATCGTGCACCGCGCGTCGACGCGACCGCGCGCGAATGCGTCGTCCCGGCCGCCATTCACTGCCGTCCCGAAGCGACGCGTTCGCGCCATGACGACGCCCGACGACGCGCGTCGTCGCCCGTGCATCGCGCGCGTGTCTCCGGAAGATTTTCCCGACACCGGTCGCGGACACGCCGTGCGCGAGGCGACGAGGCGCGGGGAGGTGTTGCTCGAGATTCCCCTCGAGCGCGCCTTTACGCTCGACGGGGCGCGCGCCGATGACGAACTCGCGACGGTGATTCCGTGCTGTGTGCGGCACGATGACGTCGTCGCGTTGCACGTTGCGCTCGAGAGATATCGTGGGCGCGATGCGGCGCGGGCGATGCACGTGGAGACGCTCCCGCGCGCGTTCGACACGGCGTTTTATTGGAGCGAGGAGGAGCTGCGCGAGCTGACGGGGACGACGTGTCTGCGGGACACGCTGAATTTGATGGAGGAGACGAGGGAAGATTACGAGCAGATCGAGCGAAAGTTGGAAGGTATCGGGGAGAAGAATTGGATGCGCGAGCGAGGGATCGATTACGAGCGGTACGCGTGGGCGAGATCGAATCTGTGGAGTCGACAGTGCGATTTGTTGAAACCGGACGGGACGAGGACGAGAGCCATGGTGCCGACGTTTGATATATTCAATCACAGTCCCGAGGCGCCGTTGGGAAAGACGCACAAGTTGAACGCGGAGGAGGGGTTGGTGACGGTGTACGCGGGGAGGGATTACGAGGTCGGGGAACAGGCGTTTATATCGTACGGGAGCGGCGAGGCGGCGAACGCAAAGTTGTTGACGTGGTACGGGTTTTGCGTGGAGGATAATCCGTACGAGGAGTTAGATATCACGCTCACGGTGTCGGTGAATAAGTTGAGGAAGACGGTGTTGGAGACGGCGCTGAGAGCGAGCGCGGTGGCGTATTTGCAAGACATCGACACGCGGTGGAGAGAGAGCGGAGATTACGCCGAACCGTATTTACCCATGTTGTACAGTATTCTTCACAGTCCAAAGGCGGAGGATTTGGAGTCTGAAGATTCTTCGGACGAATTCATCATAAAGCACACGGTTCCGGAGCGCGAACCCTTGCCTCCGCCGTTGCGAATGATGGCGCGAGTGCAACAACTCTCGGACGCCGATTTGGCCGACGGGGAGATTCGCAAAGCCGTCATGACGGCGGCGCAGGATAAGACTGGCGAAACCATCGTCTCGAAGGATAACGAAATGGCGGCGTTGGCGTCGTTGAAGACGATTTTCAAAGACATCTGCGATGGGTTCACCGTCGGTGACGCGGAGAGCGACGCGGCGGAGCTCGCGAAACCATTCGCCGACGTCCCGTACCGTAAACGTTTAGCTCTGTTGGTGCGCACGGGTGAGCGGAACATCGCGACAAAGTCGTACGCGGAAGCGACCGCACGTCTAGACGCGCTCGTTCGAGACGTCACGCGCGCCGCCGTGACGCGAAAAGAAGGTTTGTGTGAAGATTCCAAGTGCATCACGTGCGCCAGTCACGGATGCCGCTGGCTTCACGAGCTTCGCAAGCAAAAGCCCAAGGTTGAGGCGATGCTTCCGACCGTGGCGAGATACGCTCGCACCATCGAAGACGCGTTGCCTCTCGCGGCGCACGCGCAGACCATCAACTTGGCTTACCTGTGGTTGATGGGTCAAATAGACCACGACGTCGCGTCGCGCGCCGCGATTAATCCACCGACGTGGCCGCTAGAACTCAAGTCTGCGTGCGACGCCTCCGCGTACGAGGATTTGGAGCGCATGGCAAACTTGGAAATCGACGGAAGCGCCGGCGAAGAGCACGCACACGAAGGCAAACAGGGCGAAATGCTCTTGCCCGGCGTGTACACGGTGAAGATCAAGCAGTGGGGCGCGTGGATTCTCGCGCAGTGGGCGACGTGCGGCATATTAGACATCACCGACCTCAACTCCATCGGCGCAGAGGCGGCGGCGCTGAAACGTCGCCACGCATGCAGCATTCCGAATTCGATCGCGATCGACTTTTTGGCTGACATCGGCCCTCTCGTCGAGATCGGAGCCGGCGGAGGCTTGTGGGCGAGACGTCTCGCCAAGCGCGACGTGGACATCGTCGCGTACGACACGCCAAACTTCGACGAAGACTACCAAGACGGAGGAACCGTGCACACTCACGCGTCCAAACTCACGGAAGTCAACTGGTTCGACGGTATGAAACGAGGCGATCCCTCTCGCGCCTCGGAGCACGCCGACCGCACGCTTCTCCTCTCGTGGCCCGACATCAGCGGCGAGGGCAAGTACGCCCTCACCGCGCTCCAGAGCTACACCGGCGACACCGTCGTCACCATAGGCGAATGGCACGATCAAACTTTCGGCGATTACGCCCCCGGCGCCACCGTCAGCGGTATGAGCTTCTCCGCCGACTTTCAAGCCGAGCTCGAGAAAACCTTCGATCGCCGAGAAACCGTCCCGCTCGCCAACTGGCCGATGTTCGACGCCGCGCTCATTCACTGGAAGAGAAAACCCGCGTGACCGTCGTTCGTATCCTTAGTCTGATCGCGTCGCATGTCAATCCACGCGTTCTTTTGTGCTTTTCGCGACGCCAACTCTTAGGGGACGCTCTTGAGACAGTTGCAAAAGACAACACCTGCGCGCGCACGTTCGCCGCAAAACTCGACGCGAGCGCGCCATCGAACGGGACGCACTCGTCGTCGATCGAAGGAATGTCCACATTCGCATCGTCCACGGCGCTTTTCGCACCCGCGCGCGCGTCTTGGCGCGCGCGCGCGGGCCGAATGCATAAAGCGCGCGGCGGCTGCGCGCATTGTCTCAACGAAGATGAAAAAATGTACATCCCGCCCGGTGCGTTCGGTGGAACCACCCCGGAGCGACGCGCGGCGCAGCTCATGAACGCGATGATCACGTACGTCAGCGCGTGGATCGTCATCGCGCAGTTGGAGAACGTCGCTCCGCGAAGCAGTCTCGAGGGCGAGGACGGAGGTTTCGACGGCGAGCGCGAGACGACGCGCGTCGTGGATTCGCACGAATTTTTACTCGATTATCTGGAGGCGAATCCCGTCAAAGACGGGGAGGAGTGGTTAACGACGCTGACATCCGTCAACCCGACGCTCGGCGAGCGCATCATGGCGGTGCGGCGCGCGTACGCCGAGCTCGATTTTGAGTGGGCAAATGTAAAGAAGGTGTGTGTCCAGGATATCACCGCCGGCAACGAACGCGCCATGCGCGCGTGGCTGAAATCCGCCGTGCCGCAAAGCGTGTGACGACACGGCACACGCACACACGCACACGGGCACACCACCGACGACATCGGCCGTTTCCGTTCCATTTGACTCGACCCGCCGCGCCATTTTGCTTCAACATTTTTTATTTATTTTTCATATTAATCGGACTGTAGTACAATACTGTAATATGTATAAGAGTCTTTACATAAAACTCGACCCCAGACCACTTCTTTCACCCACATATGCCTTCGACTCCCCACAACGCGTACCCGAAACGACATGCGGGACACGATAAATACTCCTCCACGAGGCGAAAGACCTCGCGATTACCTCGCGTCACTTTCGCACACGTCCAACTTCATCGGTGCGTCCTCGCCGCGCGCGCGCGTCTCTCGCGGTCGCGTCTCGGCGAACGCGTTTTTTCTCTCTTCACGCGCGCGCGCGCGCCGCGCGCGATCGCGACGCGACGAACGAACGAACGAGACGGATGCGAGACGATGAGATCTTCGGCGGCGGGCGACCTCCGAGCGAATGATTACATCATCATCCCATCCCTCGTTCGTCGCGCGCGACGCCGCGTCGTGGTGCGCGGAGTGAAAACGCGCGACGATGACGCTGTTATTTTTCGCGCTCGCGCGCGCGTCGACCGACGCACGAATCGATCGCCCCGCTCGGTCGCCCCGATCGCTCGAGGGCTCGGGCGGTTCGTGTTATCCATCCGAGGGAAATCGGGTGTTTTTGTATACTCTACGCGCGAGAGAGCGCCGTCGTTCGAGCGCGTGACTGACGACGACGCGCGCCGCGCCGCGTTGAACCGTAGAAAATGTCTGAGGGCAAGGAGCATCTTTCCATCGTGATCTGCGGTCACGTCGATTCCGGCAAGTCGACCACCACCGGTCGACTCTTGTTCGAGCTCGGGGGTATCCCGGAGCGCGAACTCGAAAAGCTCAAGGCT
>Ga0208410_1000666_pt1 | contig 19428 bp, 16 predicted proteins | sample ETN02SmetaG_3_FD_185787 | JGI IMG/M metagenome (GOLD analysis project Ga0208410, IMG submission 185787) | Marine microbial and viral communities from oxygen minimum zone, Eastern Pacific Ocean - ETNP2014F10-02SV257 (SPAdes) (version 2) | ecosystem: Environmental > Aquatic > Marine > Oceanic ... | reverse complement strand
GGGGGGGGGGGGGGGGGGGGGGGGGGGGGGGGGGGGGGGGGGGGGGGGGGGGGGGCGACGCGAGAGGTTGGAGAGTGGACGACGCGGCGTCCGCGCGGCGCGCGCGGCGGCGAGACGACGGCGGGAAGACGCGCGGGGTCCACCGCGGTGGGGACGGCGGTGGTGATGCCCCTGGTCGTCGGTGGTGATCGAGCGGTGCGACAGGTGGCGTGGTGGCTCGGTGGAGGGTGCGCGTGGGTGTTCTCGATGGTGGTTTTGGGCGGAATGACGCGATTGACGCGAAGCGGTTTATCCATGACGGATTGGAAGTTTGAGTACGAGCACCCACCGCTGACGGACGAGGACTGGGAGGCGGAGTTTGAAAAGTACAAACAGAGCCCTGAGTATAAAAAGGCAAATCTCGGAATGACGGTGGACGAGTACAAGTTTATTTATTGGATGGAGTACGGACACCGCATGTGGGGCCGAGTCTTGGGTTTATACTTTGTCGGCCCGTTGGCGTACTTTGCCTCTCGGGGTTACATCACGTCAGCGTTGGCGAAGCGCCTGGGCGTGTTTTTCGTGCTCGGCGCGGCGCAAGGGATGATTGGTTGGTGGATGGTGAAAAGCGGTCTGGAGGAGCAAGAATTTTCCTACGACGTCCCTCGAGTGAGTCCGTATCGTCTCGCGACGCACTTGACTGGAGCTTTCACGATTTATACGGGCATGCTCTGGACGACTTTGAACGTGATAAATCCCACGTCTCCGAGTCAGGCTGCCGGCGCCAGCAAGGCGTTGATTGATGCCACAAAGCGTTTGCATCGAGCGGTGCATCCGCTCGCCGGTCTCATCGGCGTCACCGCCATTTCTGGCGCCTATGTCGCGGGGATGGATGCCGGTCGAGCGTATAACACGTTTCCCCTGATGGGTGGTCAATGGATTCCCGCCGAGTATTTGGACCAGTGGGAGAGCAAAGGGTGGAGAAATTTCTTTGAAAATACCGCCGCCGTCCAGTTTGACCATCGCATTCTCGCGCTCTCGACGCTGGCGAGCGTGAGCGCTGTGTGGCTCGGCCATCGTAATTCCGCGGCGTTGCATCCACGAACGCGAATGCTTCTTCACGCCTTACTCGCCACCACCGCTGGACAAGTGACTCTGGGCATCACGACACTGCTTCATCACGTGCCTGTCGAGCTCGGCTCGGCACACCAGGCGGGTGCCTTGACTTTATTTACCGTTGTTTTAGCTTTGATGCACTCCTTAAGAGGGCCAAAACGCGTGCGTATTTAGATAATAGCACACAATTCTTTTACAAATAACTACTGTAGTTCATAGACTTCTAGTTTCCGAGCTCGCCCCGCGCGGCTCTCCACGCGTAACTACCGGTTTGTCGTCCCGGCAGAGACTCCCCGATATCCACGGCCGGTTTTTCCAGCTCTTGGCGTTCGCACGCGTCTTGCTGTTCGAGGACTTTGACCTCGTCCGGTAGAATCGCCGTCCTGAGCTCTTTGGTGATATCTTTCACGCGCTGCTCCAGCCACCGTTCGTACACCTCTCCTCTGTTGCGATACCGCGCTCGCATATCCTTCGTGTATCGTTTCGTCACATCGACGACGCCTTCGATGGAGAAAGCGATGACGTAGGAAAGTGACTTGTTCCAGCCGACTTCGTACAGCAAGGGCTTGTCGCAAACGTTCTCGCACGGATCGCAGTGCAACCACCTCTTTTGACTCTCGCTGTACACCTCAGTCCACACGTGATCCGTCCAATCCATCACCCATCGAGCGCGATATCCCATCGCCCGACAACACAGCGTGAACGCGTTCGCCCACTCTCCGCACCGCCCTCGTCGCGTCTCCAGCAATTTGATGGCTGAGTTGTACCGAGGAAATCGAGTATTTTTACCACAGGCACCGCACGCGTAAATCTCAACCCGTCCCGCCTCTCCCTCGCGTTCCTCGCTCGTCAGCTCGCGTCCTTCCGTCCCCGCGAGCGTCGTCGCCGCGCTCTGGCAATGCGCGCACGCGGGCGCATCCACCCACGCGAAGAAATCTTCCTTGAACCACCTTAAGAGCGCGAGCACTCCCGCGTCCTCCTCGCTCAGTCCCGACGCATCCTTCGCCGACGCCGTGGACGCCACCTTCGCGCACCTCTCCCTCGCCTCCGCCCTGATCGCATCCATCGGCATCGCGCCCCTCGCGCGCGTCACCGCGCGCGCATCCTCGCGCGACATCGCCAGTCGCACCCCTCGTCGCAACCGTTCATCGAACGACGATCTCGACGCGAGGATCCTCGGTTCGAGCGCGCGAAACGCGCGCCTTCCCGCGCGTTCGATCGCCTCCGCCCTCGCCCGCGCGGTCGTCATCTGTCGTCGACGCATTCATTCCACTCCATTCCATTCATTCATTCAATGCGCGCGTTCGATGCGTCGATGCGTTTGACATTCGATTCGATGCATTCTTTCATTCATTCATTCATTCATTCGACCCACCGCGCGTCTTCGAACGATCGATCGATCGACGGGACGATGACGACGACGACGATGGATGGATGCGGGCGACAGACGGAGTCGATGGGTGCGCGAGCGGAGACGGAGGAAGAGAGACCGTCGTCCGAGGCGGACGCGGGCGACGGCGCCGAGGGGAAGACGAAGACGGCGATCGAGGAGGCGCCGACGAAGACGGAGGTGGGAACGAAGCGACCGAGGGCGGAGGATGCGGATGAGGATGAGGATGAGGCGGAGGCGAGAGAGGTTCGAGGACGCCCAGCGGAGACGGAGACGAGGGACGGGAAGGAGGAGAAGGAAACGACGACGACCGAGTCTGGATTCGGTGCGCCGAGCTCGGGCGGTGGAGGATTCGGGAGCGCGCTCTCGGGAGCCGGGTTCGGCGGGTTCGGCGGTTTGAAGAGCGGAGGCGGATTCGGGGGATTCGCGGCGGCGAACGCCAACGCTGGAGTTGGATTCGCGTCTAAATCGTCGACGCCCGCGTTCGGTGGCGCCGCCGCAGCGCCGGTGGCGTTGTTTGGCGCTGGAAAGAAAGAGGCAGAAGAGGAAGATGGGGACGACGACCCGGAGAGAGAGGTGGCGAACGACTCCATCAAGCCCATCGTGGAACTGGAAGTCGTCGAGACGAAAACGGGCGAAGAAGACGAAACCTGCACGTTTCGTACCGAGGGTGCTTTGTTCGAGTACGTCGTCGACAAGGAAAAGGGATCTCGTTGGATGGAGCGCGGTCGCGGCGACGTTCGCCTCAACCAAGGCAAAAACAGGTATAGACTCGTCATGCGAGCGAAGGGTAACTTCCGTTTGATGCTCAATGCCTCTCTTTTCAAAGGTCAAAAGTTCCAACTGATGGAGGGAGGCAAAGGGGTGTCCTTCACGTGCGTCAACGCCGCGTCTGGAGATGATGCAAAGATGAGCATGTTTGCACTCAAGATGCGCGCGGCGGCTTCAAATGCGCAGTCTCAGGCGGAGAGTTTTCACGCCGCCGCGTGCAAAGCGATTGAAAAACTAGCCAAGGCGGAAGAAAAGTAAGTATAGTACACTAGTAATTGAAGTTCACAAATATAAAGCTACATTTGAACGACAGCATCGAGACCCGCGAGGAGAGAGCGAATTTTCACTTTCGGCGCTTGTTCAAGACCTTTCCTGAATCTCCAGATGAGTTTCAATGCATTGTTGGCGGTGTAATTTACGACAACCGGTAAATTCAAGCCTCTATCACCACCTCTTAAATGAACCACCAACGAACCCGGTGAATACTCGCGAATGGCTTCACGAGAAGCTGGAGACAGAGACAGTACGGGGATTTCATGACCCAACGACTGCAGAACCTTCTTAATCTCAGATCGCGACAACTCCACTTTCCGCCTGGTGATGTACGGTTTAATAATGTGCATTCCATCTTGCGTCAACATGTAAAAGTTGTCTCGCTCCGAGCGCTCCCAAATCTTCACACCAGACCAAACACAGTTCATTCGTTTTGCGCCGACGGAATCAATGCAGTGTGTTTTCACTCCTTCAGAAATGTAAACGATTGATTTTTCGTCGCTTGAACGAGTGAATAAGTTAGGTGCGATTTTTTCCGTAAAGGTCTTGTCATCATCGAGACCGAATTCTCTGGAGAGTTTCTTCAGCAATTTACTAGACATCTTAGAGTACAGGTGTTTCGGCTCTGTGCGCTTGTATTTACGCCCTTCTTTCTTTCTGGGAGGTTCCGACGTTTTCGGTCCAGGGATCGGCGCCACTTTTTTCAAAAGAACTGCGAAAAATCCACCCATGTCCTGAAGATGTGGAACGAGTCTCATGCAGTGGTGCAGAGGGATGGAATTGCCTTTGATGCGCTTACCGAGTGCACCCATGCGCCCCGGCGTCACTTCTGGTGGCCACATTGATTTTGAGAACTTTCTCTTCAGACCTATTGGAACGGAATCTCGTTGGCTATCTTCGTATTTTGGGTATTCAACGACGTCCCCTTCGACCATGGTGACCACATTCCACGTCGAGATACCCGGCCGACGCAGTAGCTCAGGAATGCGGTCCGCCGCGTCGACGATTTCAAGCGCGCCACCACACCGCTTGATTAGTTCAGCGACGACGGCTTCATTCTCCACCGGGTTGAAAGAACACGTGCTATACACCATGTATCCTCCGACTTTGAGCAAGGCCGCCCCGCGCTGAGCGATATGAAGCTGCAGCCGGTGGAGACCCATGGCAAACTCTGGTCGCCATTCGGACCAAATTTGTGGGTTTTTCCTCAACGTTCCATCACCAGAGCACGGAACATCGCAAATAATCCTGTCGTATGATCCCTCTGGATATCGTCCACCATTTTCTGTAGGTGCGTGACCTGATATCGGTACGTTTACATTCGGATACCATTGCGCCTGATGAGTTGTGACCATCAAATTCGCCGTGGCGTTACGGAGCGCCGCACACCGTCGTACGAGAAAGTAGCAACGCATGGGATTGATATCATTCGCTATGACGCAACCCGTGGCTGATCCTTCCTCACCACTCACATTCAGCGCCTCAAGAGCCTGCGTAGTTTTCGATCCAGGCGATGCGCACAGATCAAGAACCCGGTGATGTGGTTCCACTTGTAGAATCGCCGCCGGCACCATGGAATCCACAGCTTGACGAGTGAGCACACCAGTGTTATTGTACTTGACCAGCCAGCGTTGTAGCTCTCGAAGTACCGGATTTCTCGTGAACTTTAGACTCATCTTATCCATACCGAGTTGCCAGCCATCGCACCACGGAAGCTGAGTCGGCGGTGGGATCACTTTACCGCGGTCGTCTCGTAATTCTCGATCACTCTGCAGCAAGTGCTTCCCGGATTGCAGCGCCTCTCGGACTTCTTCTTGTCTACTCGCCATCCTATTCATCCGAAAAGTCACCGGCAAGGGCGAGCGAAGATATCTCAGAAACTCTCCCCACTCGTCTTCGCGAACAATGCCTTGCCGCCGGTAATACACCTCGAAAGACGTCTCTTCGTTCACCGAGAGCGTTCGAGAGAACCACGGCGCGGACGTCCGCGGGAGAGTTATCGTCTCTTGCTGTTGATTCTCATCATCCACGACTCCGTGTTCCCTCACATCTCTCGCGCTCGTCGTCGTCCCCGGCGTCTTCACAGCCGCCTCCAACCTCGCGCGCTTTCGAGCTCGCACCAACTTCTTCGACCGCGAGCGTCGCCCGACGTGCGCGTCGCCGGCGTCCATGGCGTCCGCACGCTTCTCTCGCACTCTTCCCCGTCGTCGTCGCGCGTCCCAACGACGACGACGACGACGACGACGCGAGCGCCGTGTGAGGCACGACCCTCAGCGAGAACGCCGACGTCCCGCGAGTAACCGAACGAACGAATGCGCGACATCTTTCGTTCAAGTCTTCAGGACGCGACGCCGACGAGAAGACAAACGGTGGGAGCGCCCGTGAAAGGGACGTGAGAGCGCGACTCACGGGCGCGGCGCGCGCGACGTTCGTCTCCTCGTCTCGATGACGGACGTGAGCGCGGCAACATCCTCTGACCAACGACCGGTGTTAGCCGATGCGCACGGAGAGCCGAGCGCGGCGATGGAGTCGACGAGCGCGCCCGTGATCCCGGAGGAGTACCACGAGAACGCTACGGTGGCGATGCGAGAGGTGCTGGATGGATTGCGCGAGTACGTCGAGACTTGGAGCCAGAAAACGAGGGAGACCACCGAGCGGTTGGGTGAGGAAGTTTCAAACCGCGCGCAACTCCGAGTCGGTGGGTGGGACGATCCAATCATCTTAAATGGAGATCCGCGCGAGAATATGCGCATAGAGGATCTAGTCTCGTGCGAGAACGCGCTGCTGGGAAAGTCGACGATGATTTTTGCACAACTAGGTGGTGAAGTTGAACGGCTGCGTACCATTGCAAACGAAACAATCTTCCCCATGCTGATGACCTTCGGGGAGAGAGTGCATGACGAAGATGAAGATAAAGTGTCAGAAGCTGAACTTAGGACTGCGTTTGTCGAGAAGTTGCAGCCACTACAAGACACTTTGCTGTTTATGGACCAGGTACGAGCCGTAATTTGTAACTTGTTTACGCAGCTCACTGTGGTCTACTCGACATTTACGGCGTACACTCCGTATCAATCTGTGCGCCTGCAGTGGTCATTCGATATGTTGGGTCGTGCGTTAGCTATCGGTCTTGGTATAGATGAGACTGTTCGCAATAACAAGACGTTGGGCATGGCGCTGATGAGTTTTAAGCGTGTAGTCTTGGTGCTTCGCACAAATCCAGAGCAGTTCGGTATGAATGAAGTCGACGTAGCGAGTTTGGATTCATCAATCGTAATTGTGGAGAAGCTGTTGTTTTCGTCCTCGTTCTTCAGCTCTATTCTCGAGCAATTGGCGGGGACTGAGCAACCAGATCGGTTCATCAAGGAACTTGCAGCGGTGACTCTCGAGTTGATTGAACGTGCCTCTGATCGCGTGAACAGCGATAAGGAGAGGTTAAGCGACAAGAACACGCTACTGTCCTCTCTTTGTTTGACTTGTTTACATTCACATTTGGTTCCTGACATCACGGATAGACAACTGTGTACGAAGGCATGGGAGGTACACAATCTGTGCCTTCTAGTCCCGGTGACGACGACAGTCTCCGTCTGTCCAGGGACGATTCTGGACGCTCATTTGTCTCCCGGGGCTCGAGAGTTTAGAACTGCGACCCTGTCAGAAACTATTGCTTCGCGCCATCGGCAAATGCTTGACACTATCGACGACTCGTTTCCGGAGAAGCTCAGGCGATTCCTATCACAGTCAGTCTGTTGGCTCGCCAAGTTTACGGCTGTACAGGCGCCCTCAAGCAGTTTATCTGTGACGATGAGCGCCCGTATAAGATTATTACAGGAAGGAACAAGGTGTGCGAGTCAGTTACGCCACTACATTCAAGAAGTATTGCATCTACACATGGTCATGGATGCGCCGTTGACCAGGCAGCGTGTCAGGCTCATTGCTCAAGCGGTTGAGATGCTGCAAGCGATGTACGATGCTTTCACTCAGAATACCAAAACGAGTCTGGAGCTGCAGCACTTGCTGAAATTTTTGCAGGATAGATTGATTCGCTTACTGGTATGTTTCACATCATCACCATTCAGTTTAAACAAGTCTGAACTAACATAACGTGTAGGTACCCGCACAGGAATTATTAGAAAATACACTTTCGACGATGACGACCACAAGCGGTTGGGGACGCGTGAAAGCGCAGATTTCAGCGGGAAAAGTCGAAACCAACAAACAAGATGTTCTTGCAAACTTGCACATCGCAGGTGGGTCATCATTTTACGAACACAACGCCATAAAAATTAATTAATTATTTCATTCATTTAGGACGAGTTTTGTCAGGTCCAGCGACACAGAAAAGGACACATGTTCTTCGTGTGTGCCTTGATTCGATTTGTGGAGCCCGCATCATGAGTTCAGAGAATGAGTGCATCGCACATGAGTCTGTAGAACTTCTCGAGGCGCTCTGTAGATACCGCAAAAGCATACAAGATCAGTGTGACACGTCTTTTTTATTTCTCACACGGGAATTATTTCCAGTCTGTCTTTCTGAAATATATGCCAGGCCGAACGAAGCTGGTCGTTTGAACGCGCTTGTGAACGCGTTCAGGGGCTGTGAAACGCTGCTAATGCGCGGTGGTGCGAAACCCGACGAAATGGCGTCGTATCAACATTTTATTGAGAATTCTCTGGAGCGTGAAATAATTCAACCACTTTGTCGAGATATTGAGACAGATTTGCGTATGCATCTTCATTCTGCTCGCATCATAGGCATCGCAAGCATGAATCCATTCAAAGATGGCGTTCGGGACTTGTCAGCATTCACGATTCTGCCCCCGATCCGCATGCTGAATTATCAGGTGAGTTTATTATTTAATTAATTCACGTGTGCGAAATGAAAATCTGACCTTGATGTTTTATTTTCGACAGATTGACATTAAAAATCGAGTGGAAGAGTACTTGAATAAAACGTTTCACAATCATACGGCCATAGCGCTGCATAACTGGAAGGTAGGTGTCAAAATAATTAATTGTTGTGCGAGTGATTATATTTTTTTCGCTGTTGGGAGTGAGCGACTAACACCTTGCTCGCTCGCAGTCGTACGTGGAAATGCGCAATCTCGCCATCGAAAAGTATTCTCTACGATGTGCCGAAATCGAGTTGCCGAGTCAAACGCTGGAACAGGGCTTGGACGTACTTGAGTTGATGCGAAACATCCACATCTTCGTATCCAAGTACAACTACAACTTGAACACGCAATGCTTCGTGGAGAAGGCTAGCGCGGACTCAGACCGGAAACATCTGAACACAATCAGTATTCGCCATGTCGCCAACTCGATCAGGACCCACGGAACCGGCATAACGCACACGAGTATCAACTTTGCGTATCAGTATCTCGCCCAGCGCTTCCAAATTTTCAACCAGTTTCTTTTTGACGACCACATCAGAAGTCAACTGATGAAAGAAGCCCGAATGGTGCACGCTGAGACGAAGGCCAAAAGTGATGCTATCAAGCTGAGCGCTAAGCAGACTGGCTATCGTGCGTCGAAGCTCGATGAAAAGTTTGAGTATCCAGTTGAGTCAGCTCTTCGGCTAATCAGGGATGTGCGCAAACTAGGTTTGTCGAGCGACGGATCGTCATTCATCGATCAATTTCGTGACCTAGTGACCGAAATCGGTAATGCATTAGGATTTGTGCGCATGATACGTCTAGGTGCGATGCACTATAGTACCAATGCGGCCAAGTTTGTACCAAGCACACACACGGCAAAATTTTCTGCCGACGCAAGCTTTGCAGTGGACGGACTGTCTGATTGGACGGTCAAGTGTCTCAAAAATCTCCAGAATGAGCTTGAAGCTCTCAATGTGGGAGGAACAGATGGAACGGATTACTTTCAGGTCCTTGTTTCGGTGTTCTCGACAGAACTTCGCAACAAAGCTCACGAGCATTTGAAAGACTTTTACTTGGTACTTCCGGCTCTTACGCTGAGCGCAGCTGAAGCTATTTCAGCGTCAAAAGATAAACTTGCCCGGCGAACCAAAGAATCTCTAACAGCAACATTTACTGATGATGGTTTGGCTCTCGGAATAGCTTACTTGCTCAGTGTTCTTGGCCAACACGAAGCATTCGACGCACTTCACTGGTTCGAGTCTGCCGCTTCCCATTTCGAAGCTGAAAAGAAACGTGCAGAAGGAGACAACAAGCGAAGTCTCGGAATTCTTGGTCGCACTTCAGATGAAAAGACTAAACTGCAAGCGAAACTGGATAAAATTGACGCTTTGAAACGTGAGTTCATTCACCTCGAACACTCCCTCATCGGTGCGCGCAGCTTCGTGAATGTTTGATTATCCACTTTTGATAGACTTTTAGAAAATAAAATACAAGAGTTTCTAGGCAAGAACGATGGTCGCCTTAAAAGGGTCGAGGCTGATGGTCGATGCGCTTTATCGTTCGCCTTCGCCACAGTCGCGCGCGCTTCACTAAACGTTCGCGCACGCTGCGATAGGAACTACATCTGTTGTATCGCCACGCGTCAATCATGTCTTGTCAAGCGACGCTCAGTAAGTCCTTCGCACCGGCGAAATGTGGGAGCACCAGACGCCGCCCTAGCCGCTCGTCGCGCACCTTGACGCGAGCGAACGCTACCGGTGCGATGGAACAGCTCACGCTCAAGCCGATTAAGAAAGTCGAGGGTACCGTTCGCCTTCCGGGATCTAAGTCGTTGTCCAACCGCATCCTTCTCCTCGCGGCGCTTGCGGAAGGTACCACCAAGGTGGAAAACTTACTGGATAGCGATGACATTCGCTACATGGTCGACGCGCTCAAGGTCCTGGGATTGGACTTCACTGAAGATAGAGAGAACAACATCTTGGAAATCACTGGATGCGGTGGTGAGTTCCCCGTGGAAGGCGCGGACTTGTTCCTTGGTAATGCCGGTACGGCGATGCGCCCTCTCACCGCCGCTGTGGCGGCGGCGGGCAAGGGTACTTTTGTCCTTGATGGTGTCGAGAGAATGCGCGAGAGACCGATTCAAGACCTTGTCGATGGTTTGGTGCAGCTTGGTGTGAAGGCGGAATGCACGATGGGCACTGGATGCCCTCCTGTGAAGGTTGAGGCGAACGGATTGCCGGGTGGACGAGTTGAACTCAGCGGTTCGGTGAGCTCACAGTACCTCACTGCTCTTCTCATGGCGGCGCCGCTTTGCCAAGGATCGATCGAGATCGTGATCGTGGACGAACTTATCTCGAAGCCGTACGTTGAGATGACGATCACGCTCATGGAACGCTTCGGTGTCAAGGTTGAAAAGGCTGATGACCTTCAGAGCTTCAAGATTCAAGGCGGGCAAAAGTACGTCTCCCCGGGTAGTGCGTTCGTCGAAGGAGATGCTTCTTCGGCTTCTTATTTCCTCGCCGGTGCCACGATTACTGGTGGTACCGTTACGGTCATCGGATGCGGTTCGGAGAGTATTCAAGGGGACACAAACTTCGCGTACACCATGGAACAAATGGGTGCGACGCTCGAATGGGGACCAAACTCGGTCACTTGCACTGGACCTCAAGGCCCGTTGAAGGCGATTGATGTGAACATGAATGCGATGCCGGACGCCGCCATGACTCTTGCGGTTGCCGCACTTTTCGCGGACGGCGTTACGACTATTCGTGACGTTGCGAGTTGGCGTGTTAAGGAGACGGAGCGCATGATTGCCATCTGCACCGAACTCCGCAAGCTGGGTTGCGATGTCTTTGAAGGTTCGGATTACTGTGTCATCACCCCGCCGCACAAGCTTGAACCCCCGGCGACGATGAAGGCGAACGTTGATATTGACACTTACGACGACCACCGCATGGCTATGGCTTTCGCCCTCGCCGCTTGCGGTGACGTCGACGTCATCATCAACGACCCGAAGTGCACGAAGAAGACGTTCCCGACGTACTGGGACGTCCTCTCTTCGGTGTCTGCGTAGGAGGTCATCACAAATCTAGCCTTTACTATTATAGAATTGATGCAAACTAACCCAAATCGCGTGTTTGACTAAAATTTTCAACGCGTTTTCACTCTCACTCTACTCACGACGCCGGAGGTCCTCCTTGCATCCCTTGCATCGACTGTGCGTTCAGCTCCCCGAATCTCACGCTCGCGCGCGCGGAGTGCTTCAAAAACTTTTCACAACACTTCGACACGCATCTCTCTTCGTCCTTCTCCAACGTTTTCCTCCGAAACGACTGCACGCACGTCATGAAGCACCGCTCGACCAAGTTGTTATACATCCGCAAGCTGTCTCGCGTCTGCATCTGTTCGATCATTCCCATCATCTTCGCCTTATCCTCCTCCGGGAACCCATCGAGCATGGCGGGATCCATCGCGCCCGTGTCTCTCCGCCTCCAGTCGACGACCGATGCTCGCGCGGGTCCACGACCTCGGCGGCGCGTTCTGTCCCGAACCCTCCCAAACCCCGCGCGCCGCCCCTCCGATCCACCCTCGTTTTTCGTGGCGGCTGTTTTATGTTTTTTATCATGTTCGGGTTTTTGGCACGCATTCAATCATTCTATATTCTATGAGATTTACAGAATCACACTGGTGGCGCGGATGCGAACGTGTGACGCCCGCCAGCCTGCGCCCGCGCGGGCGAAGGAGTGGAAGAGAAGACGTTTGAAGCGCGCGACGGGAGAGCGCAACGCCCGCGAACGGAGTGTTGAGCGCGCGTTTGGAACGTTTGAAAATTGTACAATCGAACGAGGCGGTCGGTGACGCGAGAGCACATCGGATACGGCGCGTGTGCGACTCGACACACGCAGAGAAAAGGGTTCGAAACACTTCCGGAAGGAATATGCGGACCAGAGGTCGGGCGGGGAAGGCACCGGCGACGGCATCGAAGGAAGAAAACATCAAAAAACAACTGAATGAAAAGATTTTTGAGGAAAAACCGCCGAAAGAGTCGCACGGAGTTCCAGTCGGAGCGCCAGACGATTTTCTGTGTCTCTTTGACGAGAGCACCAGGGAGACTCCAACTCTGAACAATAGCGCGTGGGAGGACGTGTTCAATCAGCAAGCGGCTCATGAGATGGAATACTTTCCATCTGATTCACAAAACACAGCAGATACGCGAAAATTCAAGACTCCAACACAACACACCGGTCCATCAACGTCGCGAGGAACCCCGAGAACGCAGACGATGAAACGCCGTGGAAGGCCACCGATTACGAGACTACAACCACCGGTGATTGTTTCGTCATCGGTCCCTTACCAAACACCGCGTGGCAAGCCTCGATCATCGAGATTCAATGGCGTTTGTCGACATGCAAAGTCTGGACGGTACGAGGCACACGTATGGTTGAGAGAATCTCGGCGGCAAGTTTACCTGGGAGGTCATGTGGAGGAAGAGTTTGCGGCTGAGGCTTTCGACATCATCGTTTTGAAACTTTCTCGAATGGGCGATCGATCTAGAACCGGTTCGCGCCCGCTTAAAATGAACTTTCCAGAATCTCGATACGCAGATTTGATAGATTTCATCGACTCACTCACATTGGATGAGCTGATCATGGAGGTGAGAAGACACTCTGAAGGCTTCGCACGAGGGGCGAGTGGCTACAGAGGTGTCACTCGACATTCAGAATCAAAGTACGAGGCGCGACTGGGGGTGCCAAGGAACTCACATTTGTACCTGGGGCTCTTCGACTCGCCTCAAAAAGCCGCGATAGCCTATGACACTGCGTTAGTTCAAGCTAGAGGGCGCAGAGCGTCAACCAACTTTCCTCTACACAATTACAACAACCACATACGTGAATACGAAATGAACATGGGACGTTCACCGCAAGCGGATGAGACTTACGCCGACAAATCGAAATGAATCGAAATGAATGAAATGTAAACGCATGTACTTTTACTCACGTTATTTGATCTACAGCCTATCCTCTCTCTCTCTCCATCACTCGCACGTCCACGATGTAGGGCGACCGATTCCGAGCGCTCGGCCGCCGAAGCACGATGCGAGATTCCAGAGCGCCCAGTTCCATGAGCGTGTCAGTCGCCCTCGCCTTGGTCTCGGACCCATTCATCGCGTTCACGAGCCCGATGACGTCATCCCTGGAGCCATCGCTCGTTGCATCCCTCGCGCCGCGCTCGCGCCGGTATCTTTGCGAGGCGCCTCGCTTGGAGGATGGCGACCGACCAGCCAACCTCACTCCTCGTCGAAAGATTCGACGAGTCTGTCCGACGCCTCAGCGGTGAATCGTCGAGAATCGTCAACGCAGGGGCGCGCGCGCGCGACTCTCGTCCGAGGTCATTTTACGTCGGTCATCGTCTCGCGTGGACGTGTCGCGGACGTGTCGCGGTCGCGAGCGAAGTCTCGGTGGCGAGATCGCGTGACACTCCTTGGACTCTTTCCTCCCGATCGATAGACGCCGAGAAGCCGCGGCATGGCCAACAAGCCGCCGCGAGGGCGAGCCGAGCCCGATTCACGAGGATCTGACCATCAGAAGTTGGCTGCTCGAGATGTTTTGGACGCCTTTCAGAGTTACGCGTCAACTTGGGGCAACCGCGTGGCTGACAAGTTGAGTCCAGAGCAGACTCAAGAAATGGTGGCCAAGATGGACGATATACTCAGCAATACTCCGATCGCCGATTTACCGGAACCCTTGAGGGAAATGCTAGAAGTTTTGGATCCTGGAACAAAATGCAACGTTAAAGCAATCAGAAACCGGATGGTAGAAGCCACACAAGCTTCATTGGGCGGAGACTTCCCAATACGACAGAAATACGACTATGCTAGACTTAACCTCAAAGGAGAGGCTTGCCCGACTTCAAATGAATTCGAACCTTTCGTAGAGGACATAGATTGCAGACTTGTTTACTACAAAGATGGCGGTAGGGAGTGGAATTCGACGTTCAAATTCTCGGCGTGTGAAGAGCACGAGGTTGAGAACTGTGAAAAATGTGGCAAGAATTCACCGAACTCCAAAGAAGTCAATCAATTGCTGAAAGATTTGGTGAAAGATAGGTGTTTGACACGCGGTAAAGCTACCTGGGTTGACACTTATATGCCGGCTTTCATGGCCTGGTCTATTCAGATCATGACGGAACGAGCATTCGGGCAAAATGATGAGCTCTGCAATGCACTGGCAGCTATCGTTCCTTCTGGTACCGATCTTGTGGTTGTGAAGAGCATAGCCATGTTGATTGAAGTTACGAATTTCATCTTCGCTCCAGAACATCCGGAAGAACTCGATTCGCCGTACTACATGTTCGTGCGTCATTTAGCGATGGGCCAAAGACGGAGACCTGGATTCAAGGTGATGACACTCGAGTTGTTCCGACAAATATTCGGGACGTTTGATGAACGGCACATTTTCAGGATTCCAGAAATGGTGGTCGCAATGTTCGAGATGGAGATTCCGCAGTATGTCCCAGTTCCGGGCTGCACAGCTATAGGCACACTCGTTCCGTTCATCACATATTATTTCAATGTCCCCCCAGGTCAGCCAGATTTTGAATTCGCTCTCAGCAATGCAATCATGGACGCTGAAGAAATCGTCATACCTCTGAAACAGGCGCCAATCCCGAAACAGGCGCCAATCCCGAAACAAGCGCCAATCCCGAAACAAGCGCCAGCGACTCCCACGAATGCGCAACCACCTGCCGCAAAGCAAGAAGGGAGACCCATATTCATCGTTTACGCTCAGTTTGACGATTTTGAGACGCCCTTTCCCATGAATGACACTATGCCGTTTGAGAGACTTTGGTTTATCTTTCGCAAAAAACTAGTGGAGGCAGGCCGATTTCATCCAGACGAGCATGATGAAGATTGGGCTCTAGTACCGGCTCTTGATTGTCCGGATGTTCGCACCATGTGGCAAGCGGATTGTAGCTTTCCCCATTACATTCCTCTGCAGTGTTCGCTGAGTGCGTTTGATCTCAACGAACAGAAAAGTGAGGTACGCCTTGCTGTCGTGGAGCGGGAATTTGTCGAAATCGGTATTTTTGTGCATGGACCAGGGGCACGCACGGAGGATTATTTTGCAATCCGCACGTGCATCACAAATACGTTCAGAGACCTCTTCGACAAATACTGGGACGATTTCGAAGATGAATTTGATATGGTTGGTGGAACAGATACATACGGCTTTGAGTTCCTGCGCGACGGTACTCCTAGTGAATCAATGAACAACCAGCACCATAGTTTGACGACACCCACACCGTGGTTATCAAAATTGAAATTTAACGCTGGAGCGCGAAGGAGATTACTTCCTGACCCGGGAACAGTTTTCGAGCTAGGCTCCACCTTGTATTCTCACAATCTGTTCCACGGAGTCCACATCGGTCTGCGTAAGCTTTAGTTGGGTGTGGTCCGGAGGAATTATGGTACAGTTTAGAAATAGATATTTCAATAGTCGGGTAGGTTTAAGACTAACCATTATAGAAGGTTTGTAATGTTCACTTAAATAGTCGGGTCCCGTCGCTGCCGCCGTCGCTGCCGGTAGGTTTAAGACTCCGAGCCGCGAGCTATGCGTGTTCCAATATTGGTGGGACCATTGATTCGATTTCACGCGCAAACGCGTGGACTGGGAATCCCATGACGTTGAAATAATCACCCACAATCCCTCGAATGAAGACGCCCGCCGCACCTTGAATACCGTAACCTCCAGCTTTATCAAAAGGGTCTCCGGTTGCTACGTACGCTTCGATTTCAGCGAGGCTCAGCTCGGCGAATTCTACTTTTGTGGTCTCGCTAAAGCTCTTACCATAAATCGCACCTCCTTGACGGGGTACTTTGGGTGCGAGGAGGGCTACTCCCGTATGCACCTTACTCTTCCCATTCGATAGCGCCTGTAACATCCTCGTAGCCTCGCTCTTGTCCGCCGGTTTCTCCAATATTTCCCCAGAGTCGCTCTCGACCACTGTGTCAGCGGAGATGATCACGTCTGGAATGGGACCGAGCTCGGAACAATCCCAATTCTCGCAGACGTCCTTCGCTTTCATCCAAGCCGTGGCCTGGGCGTACGCCGCGGCGCCATCGTAGTTCCGCTTGTCCAAATCCTCCTCGAACTTACTTTTGACGACGTTGAAGACGACGCCGATATTGCTCAGGATCTCTTTACGACGCGGAGATCCACTGGCGAGGACGATGGATGTGTTATTCAGCGACGCCAAATGCCTGAGAATCATTTCGAATCTCTCGGAAGATCGGTGTCGAGCGGATCTGCCGTCCGAGGCCACGGCGGGCGCGCTCTCCGCCCACACCGCCATCGTCAGAGTGCGCCCGCCGAACGGAGACGAGCGAGTTCAGCGATCGCACGTGTCGAGAGAAGTAGTCTTCGATAACTCAGCGCGACGTCGCGATGGGCGAGCGCGAGCAGCAAGCGCTTCAAAAGCGTCTCCAGGAGTGTCTGAAACGACCGGAAAATCTCACGTGTTCCGAGTGCACGATGCGCTTGCCCAGGTGGGCGTCGACGTCGTTGGGAGTGTTTTTCTGCACCAACTGCAGCGGATCGCATCGCGGGTTGGGCGTGCACATATCCAAGGTCAAATCGACGACATTGGATAAGTGGACTGAAGAGCAGGTGGCGTTCATGGAAGGCATGGGCAACGCCAGGGCGAATGGTTTTTGGGAGGCTGAGCTCCAAACGGGAGCGAAACCGGGACCAGGAAGTGGCCGAGACGCGTGCGAGAGATTCATTAAGAATAAATACGAACGAGGAAGATACAAAGATAGCAGTCGAAGTGGACCAGAAGAGGTTGCTCAAGTCGCGAGCCCTCCCGTCGAGACTCCTATTGAACCCGAACCCACGCGAGAAATGTCCTCAGTGGGGTCGGCGGCGGTCCAACAGAATGGGATAGCAGACTTGCTATCATTGGACCTTCCCGCACCAACTAATCAGCCCGCTGCAGAGGTTGGTGGGAGTCAATGGTCGGATTTCAACACGGGTTCCGGACAGACGGCAAACCAGTGGAGCGATTTCACGGCTCCTCCGGTTCCAGGGCAAGCAGCTTCAGAGCAAACAATCGCTGATGATAGTTGGGGTGACTTCGCGTCGGCGCCGACGAACAACATGCCGCCAGCGGATGTGCAGCCCGCGCAAAAGCCAGAAATATCAAAGAATGATATCATGAACTTGTTCGACACTCCGGCGCAGGCGCATGCAATGCCGGGCATGGGGGGTGGAATGATGGGACTTAACGAACTTCAGGGCAACATGGTAGGTGGATTTGGGCAGCAAGCCCCCCCGAACGTTCAAGGTCAAGCCTTCCCCGGTGCGACACAGCATCACGCAATGTATCAACAGGCACCAATGTTTCAGCAACAGAACGGGGCAGCGATGGGCGGAATGATGCCTCAACAGATGGGTGGGATGATGCCGCAACAGATGGGCGGAATGATGCCGCAACAGATGGGCGGAATGATGCCGCAACAGATGGGTGGGATGATGCCGCAACAGATGGGTGGGATGACGCCGCAACAGATGGGTGGGATGACGCCGCAACAGATGGGTGGGATGACGCCGCAACAGATGGGCGCACAGATTGGAGGACCACTCGCGGATTTCGACCTCACCCCACGAAATCCTCCCGAGCCGGATACGCAGAATATCCCCGAGTTTAAATGGTAAGAGAACACGACTTCGAGTGGCGAAATTTCACATTTTCCTTGTTAATACAAGATAGACACTACGCGGCGGTGATGTACTTAGTTTTACTCGTCATCATCGAAAAAATCTTCCTCTTCTTCTTCCTCTTCTTCTTCTTCTTCTTCTTCTTCTTCCTCCTCTTCTTCTTCCTTGGCGCCTCCCAGAGCGCGAGCTCGCCGCCTTCTACGTTCTTCGCTCTCCTTACGAGCCCGTGCCAACTCGGCAGCCTCACGCGCCTTCTTCTCCTCCGCTTCCTTCAACTCTCCCCGCTCGACCGCGTGTTTGAGTGTGATAACTCCGAACAAGGCTCCCGCGATCCCGAGAACGACGCCCAACACTTTGAGCACGCCCCCGCCCGACGCCTTGATGTTGTGCTCCTTGAGCATGGTCACCAACTTGGACGGCAACGCCCCGCTCATCTCTTCGAGCTTTTCCCCATTCTTGTACAACTGATACGTGGGAAGCGCTTTCACGTTACACCTCTCCGCTACGGCCGGCACCTGTTCGATGTCCACCCTCATGAAGCGAATGCGCTTAAACTCCGCCGTCCGGGCCAAGGTTTGCATGTACGGCGCCATCGACTTGCTCGAAGGGCTGTAGTTCTGCGTCGTCCCGGAATACCCCGCGTCTTCACCGTCAGTCTGCGTTCACGCACGCACGCACGCACGCGCGCGCGCATCGCATCGCATCCTTCGATTCCACCCTCTCGCGTCCTCCGTCGTCATCAATCGATCGTCTCCCCGCGCCCCGCTCGACTCGACCTCACGCACCGACACGAACTCCACCAACACGAGTTGATCCCTCTTCTTCATCGCCCGATCGAACGCCGCCGCGGTCGCGATCGTCTCCACGCGAGAGAACGCTTTCATCTTTCTCGCCCCACCGGGGCGCCTTCGCATCGACATCGTCCCGGCCTCGTCGTCGTCGTCGTCGTCGTCGTCGTCGTCGTCGTCGTCGTCTGTCGCCGCCGGTCTGGCCCCTTACCCTTTTCACGAGGATGACGATCGATGCGATCCACGATCGATACACCGGTCGAGCGGTCTCGACTCTCGATCGATCGATCGATGCGATACATCGGTCGAGCGGTCTCGACTCTCGATCGATCGATCGATGCGATACATCGGTCGATGCGAACACATCGATCGAAACTCGACCCCGATCCCGATCCGATCCCGACCCGACCCCGGGCCGACCCCGGGGACCTCGCGTCGTCATCCTTCGCGGGCGGCGTCTTCGGGCGAGCTCGAGAGGGCGACGTCGCGCGCGAGGAGTGGACGAGGAGTCGCTCGACGAT
>Ga0208410_1000665_pt1 | contig 19430 bp, 13 predicted proteins | sample ETN02SmetaG_3_FD_185787 | JGI IMG/M metagenome (GOLD analysis project Ga0208410, IMG submission 185787) | Marine microbial and viral communities from oxygen minimum zone, Eastern Pacific Ocean - ETNP2014F10-02SV257 (SPAdes) (version 2) | ecosystem: Environmental > Aquatic > Marine > Oceanic ... | reverse complement strand
GTTATGATCGTTATTTTCAGATTGTTAAATGTTTTAGAGATGAGGACCTTAGGGCTGATAGGCAACCCGAATTCACACAAATAGACATTGAAATGTCTTTTATAAATGAAGAAGATATCTTTGAATATATGGAAGGCCTGACATGCTATATTTTTCAGACTGTAGCAAAAATCGATCTTCCACTTTCTTTTCCAAGAATTACTTTTAAGGAGGCAATGGAGACCTATGGGTCAGATAAACCTGATTTGCGATATGAGCTAAAGTTAATAGAGCTCAAGGAGTATACTGATTTATCTGAATTCAATGCATTTAATTCAGTAGAGAGAGTAAAAGGTTTGGTGGTAAAGGGTGGAGCAAAGTATTCAAGAAAGATCATTGATGATTTGACAGAGTTGGTCAAAAAGTATAAGGCCAAAGGATTGGCATGGATGAAATCAAATAATAATGGGTTTGAGGGAGGTATCTCAAAGTTCTTTTCTGTACAGCTGCTTGAAAGGATGAAAAAAGAATTAGAAATAGAAGATGGTGACATCCTTTTTATGGTAGGAGATAAAACAAAAATAGTATTAAATGCATTAGGGTTTTTGCGAATTGAAATAGCTAACAGAGAAAATCTCGTCAATAAAAATGAATTTTCTCCAGTTTGGGTAACAGAATTTCCTATGTTTGAATATGATGATGAAAATAATCGTCATATTGCGATGCATCACCCATTTACTGCACCAAGAGTAGAAGACATTAATCTTTTGGATTCGGACCCCTCAAATGCTCTTAGTCGAGGATATGATCTAACAATGAATGGATATGAAATCGCAGGTGGGTCAATAAGAATACATTCTACTGAAATACAGGAAAAAGTATTCTCATTGCTTGGGCTAAGTAGAGAAGAGGCAATTGAGAAATTTGGGTTTTTGGTAGAGGCGCTTTCGTATGGGGCTCCTCCACATGGTGGAATTGCATTTGGTTTCGATCGTTTGGTTATGCTTTTGGCGGGTACTGATAACATAAGAGATGTCATAGCTTTTCCAAAAACTACCTCTGCAGCATCACTTATGGACGAAAGTCCAAGTTCAGTAAGCATCGCTCAATTAGATGAGCTAGGTATTAAAATCAAAAAATCATAGATAATCATAATCTTAATTCTTTTTTGGATTATTCATATATAAGAATAGATATGATGATAGACCCACAGCGCTAAAAATCATACACATTACCATTATTTGATAGCGTACAGCTACATGCGGTGATATCCCTGATAATATTTGTCCAGTCATCATTCCAGGTAGAGAAACAAGACCAACAGCGAATAATGAATTTGTTATTGGAATCAAAGATGCTTTAAGTGCAATGCCCTTTGCCTTATCATAATTTATATTTCTTTCTAATTCAGCTTGTAATCTCTCAGCAGCTAAACTGACGCCATTCATCGAACTTGCAAATATCATACCTGCCATAGGGATCATATACCTTGGCATATACCAGGGGTCTAATTTCAATACGAATTGTGTTACTAATAATAATGTCAGGCCACCACCAATCATAATTGAAATAAATGCGTATTGTAGTAATCTTGATCTATGTTTTGGAATGGTACCTAGAGCAATCCAGCTTGCTATAAAGACCATTGAGGTCAGAATAATTAGGACAATTAATGAATCATTAGATAAAAAGATATAGGTTAGAAAATAACCTATGATCATTAATTGGATCAACATACGAGTTAAGGCATATATTGAATTTTTCCAATCAAGATACCAAGCATATAGAATATAGGTCACTAGTGCAACAGGAATGAAAATGATTAAAAGTCGTGGATATGGTATGAATGTTATTGATTCATTCATCTTATGAGCAGTTTATGGATATTGATTTGAAATTAGATCTTGATTCCAAAATAACTCAGAAAAAACAAGGTCAATCCGTAACATAAAATTGTAATAATTATTGAAATTATAAGGCTAAAATAGAAATTGATACCATAATTAATCATAATTGGGAATGAAACAAATAGGGCAATTGATGGAAGTACCATCCAAAGAATCCCATTGGACAGCGCTTTAACTTTTTCAGTATCATTTGTATCCAAATAAAGCCAAATCATTGATAGAACAGAGACCAATGGGATGGATGCGATTAAACCGCCAATAAGAGTATTCCTTTTTGATATCTCTGAAACAATTACAATGATTCCAGAAGAGATGAATATTTTTATGATATAGTTGATAATCAATTATTGAATAGCCTTATGGGAACAATTTATTTATTTGTTTTACACTATTTTTGATACATAAATCAATAGTGCGTTGTAATTCTAAACCACTATACCAATATGAATTAGACCAGACCAAATTACCAGAGCGCTTATCGATCATCTTCAGCATGATTCCTACTTTACTATGGGTGTATTCAACTATGTTTCCCTCTCTGACCTTACCTGCATGAGTGGTGGTAGTTGAGGTTTGTAATTGTGATGATTTGGATTTTTCTTCTTGATTGAGGTCAGCGGATTGTTGGACCACGGTTTTTGTGTATCCTCGGTCCTCATGTCGGTATGGTACAACTATCATTTCAGAGTCCGTAAATTCTGTAATCATGCAAAACAATTCCAATGAATTAACTTTTTGCTTGATCTGCACTTCAAATAAGTTGTCATTTGACTCAGTTATTACATAACCATATTTAAGAAAATTGTGGCTTAAGGCATTCCTGACCATTGCACCCGAACCTAGCATATTTGAGTGATCAGGTATACTATTTATAAACAATTTTCCTACATTCTTAAAATCATATTTAGCTTGGATAGCAGGAGTTTCTGGCCCAGACCAGCAAGAAAATAAAATCATTACTAAAATTAGATTTTTCTGAATCATTGATCCTCAGATAATATGCTTATATGATTTTTTGCCTGTTTCTTAACCTTTTTACTTTCAGAATATCTTAAGCAATTATTCCATGCCACTAATGCTTTTTTGGGTTGGTCAAGTGCCTCATGGAGTAAGGCTTTCATTTGATATACTTCTGAACTAGTTGGGTCATCCATTTTTGCTTTATTTATATGCATCAAGGCTTCTTCATACATGCCCGCATTTAATGCAGCAGTTGCCATAAATAACGAATTAGAATCATTTGCATTGATGGCACTGAATAAAGAGATTAGTAAGAATATTTTCATTATTGATATTTTTCTAAACATAGTTGAATAATTTAAGTTTGATTATAACGTTTATAGCTCATTGGTTTAAAATTATGTAAAAGAAAATATAAAGACAAATGACTGAATCGCTTTTAATCTACTGTCATTCAAAGAGAGATGATTCATTATTCAGAAGAGTTTGTGCTTTCTTTTGATAGAACCAATTATCGTTCATTACTTCTGGATGCAGTGTAAGGTTTGTATTTAGAACATTAGTTAAAATCTTGTTAAACTGTTCGCGATTACCGGCTTTTTGGTGATAGTACTCTGCTAAAAATACACTGTTGGCTAAAAAATGTGGATTTGATTTTATTGCTTGATTGAAGAAAGAAGATGATTGTTTAATATCTAAACCAGGAATTTTGGTGTATAACATTCCAAAAAATCGATATGCTCCCCCATAGTGAAAATTTGGGTCAAGTGTAATAACGCGATTCATGATTATTTCTAGAAGTTCACGGTTGCTTAATCTTTCTATGACAGGCCTAGCATTCAAATAATGTGCGAAGTTCTTTCCCCACCAATATAACCCTGGCAGTAAGGATTCTGGTGCATTAGTAAGAGTTGAAAATAGTTTTACCAAGCTATCCCCATCTGATTTATTGTAAAGAACTAAGAAGTCTGGATGCATTGTCACTGCTTCTTCACAAATTTTAGTTGCTTCTAAAAATAACGTATTTTGTTTAGTGGGATGAGACTCTAGAAAAAAGGTTTTTGCAAACTTTATTTTTGCCAGTAGCACAGTATTCTCAAAATCATTTGGGTTCTCTTGTAGAATTTTTAATATGAGGTTTTCAGCCTTATCGAGTGCTTTTGAATTTGTGCGCTGATTCCAATAGCAATTAGCTTGAGCAGTTAATTCATTAAAGATCTTCTTGTTTTCCCGGATTTCAGTATTGATACCTGCGCAATTAAAAAAAATTGCTATCAGCAACAAGAGTGAGATTGTAATAAAATTTTGTTTCAAGTAAAAAGACATTCTAACTGTTATATTTTGCATCTAAAAATTAAAGGATATATTGGATATTGGAAAAGGTCATTGAATTAAAAACAATTGATCCAACTGCCTTGCTAGGTGTTGGGGATATGAATGTCAAACTTATTGAAGAAATGATTCCAGCTAAGATTGTTGCCAGAGGCGAGAAAATTAAAATTCAAGGCGAAGAATTAGATGTTATTCGAGCAAGTGAGGTTCTATATGAAATGATGCAAACCCTCGGTACCAGAGGAGAATTGAATGTCAGAGATATTCAACAATTGATAACCCTCTCAAAAACAAATTCTATCGAAACGATTGACATTCATAAGAGCTCAGACTCTATCATTTATTTTGGAAAAAAAGGTGCAGTTAGTCCAAAGACTGAAGGCCAATATCGTTATCTGAATACCGTTAAAGATAATGATGTGGTTTTTAGTATTGGTCCTGCCGGCACTGGTAAAACATTCTTATCTGTCGCATTTGCATTGGCTGCACTAGATTCAAATGAGGTCGATCGAATAATCCTATGTAGACCTGCTGTCGAGGCAGGAGAAAGTTTAGGATTCTTACCGGGTGACCTTAAGGACAAGGTAGATCCTTACCTTGCTCCACTCTATGACTCACTACATACACTTTATTCAGATTCTAAATTAAATCGTTACCTGGATAATAAAGTGATTGAAGTAGTTCCACTTGCATATATGAGAGGCAGAACTCTTGATAATGCATATATGATCTTAGATGAGGCTCAAAATGCTACTGCACTTCAAATGAAAATGTTTCTAACAAGGCTTGGAATTGGTTCAAGAGCTATCATTACAGGAGATATTACACAAGTAGATCTCCAGAATCATGAAATGTCAGGGTTATTGCAGGCTTCTGAGATACTTAGCGGTGTTGAGGGCATTGGATTTGTGAGGTTGGATGAAAAAGATGTCGTCAGACATCCACTGGTCAAGAAAATAATTCAAGCCTACGATAAAGAGTAATTTTTATCATAACATAATACTAAGATATCATTTCCTAAAATTTCCATTAAAAATAAAAAAAAACCTTAATTTCAAGCCTATTTTATTTATGCTTTTTATACAAAAACCATGCAGCGAAGATCAGTAATAGTTGGGGCAAAACGTACTCCAATTGGAGCTTTTCAAGGCCAACTTTCATCCTTGTCTGCATCCGATTTGGGTTCTATCGTTATCAAGCAGGTCTTGGTCGATACAAATATTCAATCTCATCAGATCGATGAGGTCATTATGGGCAATGTCTTATCTGCAGGCCAAGGTCAGGCACCAGCAAGACAGGCCACAATAAAAAGCGGATGTCCAAACTCTGTTGAATCCATGACCATTAATAAAATGTGCGGGTCTGGGCTAAAGGCTGTTATGCTAGCTGACCAAGCGATAAGGTGTGGTGATGCAGATGTGGTAGTCGCAGGTGGAATGGAGAGTATGTCTAACGCACCTTACCTGCTGCCAAATGTGAGATCTGGCAAACGATTAGGCCATGGCAAGATCGTTGATAGCATGATACACGATGGACTGTGGGATGTATACGGTGACAAGCATATGGGTAATTGTGCTGAGATGCTTGCAATAGATCGTAATTATTCAAGGCAGGCCCAAGATGAATATGCTATTGAATCGTATAAAAGATCAATAGCGGCGATAGAAAAAGGCATATTCAATACTGAGATTGTCCCTGTAGAGATTCAACAAAGACGCGGTGACACTATATTGATTGAAAATGATGAAGAGCCTGGAAAAGTAATGTTTGAAAAGATTCCAAAATTACGGCCTGCATTTGAAAGCTCTGGTACAATAACTGCTGCCAATGCATCAAAACTAAATGATGGTGCTGCTGCATTATTGGTGATGGATGAACAAAAAGCAAAAGAACTTGATCTAAAACCATTAGGGACTATTTTAGGCCATGTGTCATCAGCCCATGAACCAGAATGGTTCACTACTGCACCAGGTAAGGCTATAAAAGCATTATTAAATAAATTAAGTCTCAATTCAAATGATATTGATCTCTGGGAAATAAATGAAGCTTTTTCTGTTGTCTCTATGGCTGCAATAGATGATTTTAATATTAAAAAAGATAAAGTAAATATTTATGGTGGAGCAGTTGCAATGGGACACCCTATTGGTGCTTCCGGAGCAAGAATTCTAACTACATTATTAAATGGTATGAAGAGAACAGATTCAAAGCTAGGTCTTGCTACCCTATGTATTGGAGGGGGAGAAGCTTCAGCATTGGTTATACAAAAGCATGATTGATCTTTCATTATCATCTGAGCAAGAATTAATAAAAGATACAGCAAAAGATTTTGCTACTACACATTTGTTGCCTGGTGTCATAGAGCGAGATGAAGAACAAAAATTCCCACATAGCGAGATAAAGAAAATGGGGGAATTAGGTTTTATGGGAATGATGATACCCGAAGAATGGGGTGGGTCTGGTCTTGATACAATTTCTTATGTTGTTGCTCTTGAAGAGATTGCAGCAATTGAGCTAGCGACATCTACGATAATGTCAGTTAATAATTCCTTGGTCTGTCAAGTCCTATTAGATTGGGGCAATGATAACCAAAAATCTAAATATCTCGTACCACTCGCATCAGGTTTAAAATTAGGAGCATATAGTCTAAGCGAACCTCAGTCTGGATCAGATGCAAGCAATATGAGAACTTATGCAGAAAAAAATGGAAATGAATTCATAGTCAATGGCGTAAAGAATTGGGTAACAAGTGGACAAAATAGTGATTTTATCATTTTCTTTTGTAAGACGGATAAAGAAGGAGGGTCTAAAGGTATATCGGCCTTTATCATTGAAAAAGGTACTCCAGGGCTTACAGTAGGGGAGAAAGAAGATAAACTTGGGATTAGAGCATCAGATACCTGTGAACTTTATTTTGATAATTGTAAGATATCTGAAAAAAATCTAATTGGAGACCAGGGGCAGGGTTTTACAATTGCAATGAAAGCATTGGGCGCTGGTCGCATAGGGATTGCAGCACAGTCAATTGGGCTAGCAAGGTCTGCGCTTGAAAAAGCAATTAAATATTCTAGAGAGAGAGAGCAATTTGGGCAACCCATAAGAAAATTTGGAGCAATTCAAAATAAAGTTGCGGATATGGCAACAAATATTGATGCAGCGCGATTACTGGTGTGGCAGGCAGCTATCTTAAAAGATCAAGGTAAGGATTTTAGCAAAGAAAGTTCAATGGCAAAGTTATTTGCCTCATCCACAGCGATGACAGCAGCTTCAGATTGTGTTCAGATCCATGGTGGATATGGTTATATGCAAGAGTATGGTGTTGAAAGATTGATGCGTGATGCAAAGATAACAGAAATATATGAAGGCACATCAGAGATACAGCGACTGGTAATTAGTAGGGAACTATTTAAATGATTTTAAAAAAAGCAGACATAGATTGGGATATTCTTGGTTTTGATGCTGTTGAGACTAGAAGTATGTTTGTTGCACATTGTTCAATTGATGGCGAATGGACTGATGGCTCATTAATGCCATATGGAAAGATTGAATTATCTCCAGCTGCAGGGGTCTTGAATTATGGACAAGGGGTCTTCGAAGGGACAAAAGCATACCACACTAGCAAAGACAAGATTGTTCTATTTCGAATCGATCGCAATGCAAAAAGAATGGCATGGTCAACAAAGCGCATGTGCATACCTGAGATGAATTCTGATTTTTTCATTGATGCTGTAACTAAAACAGTTAAAGATAATTTAGATTTTATTCCCCCTTATGGTAAAGGGAGTCTGTATGTTAGACCAATTGTTTGGGGTACGGCCCCAGCTCTAGGCGTCAAGGCAGTCTCTGAGTATACTTTCATGGTTTATGTTTCACCTGTCGGGTCTTACTTTAAAGGAGGAATCAAGCCGCTTAACCTCAAGGTTGAGACAGACTATCATCGTGCAGCACCAAGAGGTATTGGTAATGCAAAGGCAATAGGTAATTATTCAGCCTCTCTTTATCCATTGACCATGGCAAAAAAACAAGGCTTTGATGAAGTGATATATCTGGACTCTGTAGATGGTAAGCGTGTTGAGGAGCTTGGCTCAGCTAACTTATTCATATGTAAAGATGGTGAAATAAAAACACCAAAATTAAGTGGTTCTATACTTGATGGAGTTACTAGAGATTCGGTCTGTAGGATTGCCTCAGACATTCTTAAGATTAAAGTGGAAGAAACAGATATTTACTTAAATGACATGCTTGAGGCCGATGAGGTCTTTTGTACTGGTACAGCAGTAGTAGTAGCACCCGTAGGAAAAATCACATATGAGGATAAAGTCTATGAATTTGAATATAGTGAGATTGGTCCAATAGCTAAAAAGTGTAAGGAAACGCTTACAGCATTACAGCGGCAAGAAATTAGTGATCCGTTTGGATGGGTAAGGCCTATCGCTGAAGAAGGTTAAGGGAGGCTGAAATTGTTATCGGTTTTTGAGAATATGCAAAATAGGGGTCACGAGGAAGTAGTCTTCTGTAATGATAAAGATACAGGTTTAAAAGCAATCATAGCAGTCCACAATACAACTATAGGCCCTGCGTTAGGCGGATGTAGAATGTGGAATTATGAATCTGAGGCAGATGCATTAAAAGATGTACTGCGCCTTTCAAGAGGAATGAGTTATAAAGCCGCAATAGCAGGCCTTAATCTAGGTGGAGGAAAGGCGGTTATAATTGGTGATTCAAAAATAGATAAGAATGAGATCTTGTTTCGTTCTTTTGGAAGATTTGTGCAAGGATTGGCAGGAAGATACATCACAGCTGAGGATGTTGGGACGAGTGTCAAGGATATGGAGTGGGTTAGGATGGAGACTAGATATGTTACGGGTATCTCTCGTGCTCTAGGCGGTAGTGGAGATCCCTCACCCGTCACGGCATTGGGGACTTGTTCAGGGATTAAGGCGACCGTAAAAAGGCATTTAGGTAAAGATTCATTGCAAGGTCTCAAGGTTGGCATACAAGGGCTTGGACATGTTGGATATCACCTTTGTAGGTATCTAAACAGAGAAGGAGCAAAGTTGTTTGTAACAGATATAAATGATGATTCAATAAAGCGCGTGGTAGATGAATTTGGAGCTAATGTGATAGGAATGGATGAGATATATGATTCAGAGATTGATATATATGCGCCTTGCGCTCTAGGAGCAACGTTAAATGAAGATACGATTCCAAGGCTAAAGTGCTCGATTGTTGCTGGTGCAGCAAATAACCAACTAAAGAAAGAAGATATACATGCACAAATGTTGAAGGATAGAGGCATTTTATATGCTCCTGATTATGCAATCAATGCAGGCGGTCTAATAAATGTTGCAAATGAGATAGAGGGTTATAATAGAGAGCGTGCATTTACTCAGGCCAAAGAGGGAATCTATGATACTCTAATGAAAATATATCAGCAATCTGAAGACGATGACGTTACCACGCATATGGCTGCCTCGAAAGTAGCAAAAAAAAGGATATCTGATGTATCCAAACTAAAAAATGTATACCTTCCAAAGAAGAATGTAATGGGGAAGCGCGATAATGTCTAATCTTCATCCCAGAAGAAATGCAAGAGAAGGGGTTTTAGAGGCTTTGTTCGCTCAAGAGTACTCAGAGGAGAAACCTAAACTAGTACTTGACCGTATTCTAGATTCAAACCCGAATCGAAAGAAAAGTTCTGAATTTATTGAAGTCCTCTTTTTCTGTGTCCTAGAGAATGTTAACTGGGCAGATGACCAAATCAAAGTGCATCTTCAAAATTGGGAGTTCAGTCGTGTCGCTCAAATAGACCGATTATTACTTCGAATGGGTATTTGTGAGATATTCTTCATAGAAGAAGTCCCTCCCAAGGTCTCCATTAGTGAAATGGTAGAGATATCAAAGGTCTATAGTACGGATGAGAGTCCAAGTTTCATTAATGGAATACTAGATGCAGTGTATAAGGATTTTCAAAAAAAAGAAATCAACTAGAAGACAAGAATGGTATTAGCAAAATTATTTGGTACAAAATCTGACAGAGAGGTAAAAAAACTTGCCCCTACTATTGATCGAATAAATCAATTATATGAATCGATGTCCTCAAAGACTGATGAAGATCTCGTAAATAGGACAAATGAATTAAGAAAATTTGTTATTAATGCTCGGAAAGAGAAGGAGGAGTCCTTATCTGAAACTATTGATAAGCAACAAAAAGCCTCTGAAATATTGAAAGCCGAACAAGGTGCTCTTGGTCTGGTGATGGAAGAAGCATTTGCGATGGTCAAGGATACAAGCAGGAGAATGTGTGGGTCTTCCTGGCGTGTATCTGGACAGGAAATCAATTGGGAGATGATTCCTTATGATGTGCAATTATTAGGCGCAATAACATTGCATAATGGAAAAGTTGCTGAAATGAAGACTGGTGAAGGAAAAACGCTAGTTGCAACAATGCCAATATACCTCAACGCACTTACAGGTAGAGGCGTTCATGTCATTACGGTAAATGACTATCTTGCACAGAGAGATGCAGAGTGGATGGGCGAGGTCTACAGGCGTCTCGGTCTTAGTGTTGGATTTATCCTTAATTCAATGGATAATGTCAAGAGACGGGAGATGTATCAACGCGATATTACCTATGGAACTAATAATGAATTTGGATTTGACTATCTCAGAGATAATATGGCTCTGCAAAAGGATGAGAAGGTTCAGAGAGGTCATGCCTTTGCTGTGGTGGATGAGGTTGATAGTGTTCTGATAGATGAGGCCCGAACGCCACTTATTATCTCTGGCACAATTGATGCCCCAGTAGACGAGACCTTTACAACACTAAAACCTGGAGTTCAGCAATTGGTCAAGAAGCAGACCTCTCTTGTTTCGGACTTGGTTCGAGAGGCACAAAAATATCTTGATGATGGTGATGAAGATAACGCTGGTCTAAAGTTATTGCAGGCACAGCGTGGGATGCCAAAAAATCGACAGGTCATGAAGATATTTCAAGAAACAGGGATGTTAAAATTGGCTCAAGATATTGAATCAATCTACACTCGCGATAAAAAAATGCAAGAGGTCGATGATGATCTTTATTTTGCGGTGGATGAAAAGAGTCATGTAATGGATATCACTGAGAAAGGAAGATCTTTATTGTCTCCAGATGATCCAGATACTTTCATCATTCCAGATTTAGGAGAATTATTAACTGAAATCGAAGAGCGTGAAGATATAAGTTCTCTTGAAAAAGAAAAAGAAAAGGAAAAGGCACACCAACTCCATGCTGAGAGGAGTGGCACAATTCACAATTTCAATCAGCTTCTAAAGGCATATACTTTATATGAAAAAGATGTAGAATATGTCCTTCAAGAAGGCAAGGTCATGATTGTGGATGAATTCACCGGGCGTGTCCTTCCAGGAAGACGATATTCAGATGGTTTACATCAGGCACTTGAGGCAAAGGAAAATGTTCGAATTGAGCGAGAGACACAGACTCTAGCGACCATAACCATTCAGAATTATTTTCGTCTTTATGATAAGTTGTCAGGGATGACAGGTACTGCTGAGACCGAGGCAGAAGAATTGAGCTCAATATATGGTCTAGATGTAACGGTGATACCTACTCATAGACCTATATCTAGAGATGATAGAGAGGATCTTGTCTACAAGACTAAAAGAGAAAAATATAATGCGGCAATTGATGAGATTACCGAATGTCATCACAAAGGACAACCTACTTTGGTTGGTACCATATCTGTTGAAATATCCGAGCTTCTTTCTCGAATGCTCAAGAGGAAGAACATTCCCCACAATGTATTGAACGCAAAACAACATAAGAGTGAGGCAGAGGTGGTTGCACGTGCAGGACAAAAAGGCGCTGTGACAATTGCAACGAATATGGCTGGTAGAGGAACGGATATTAAACTTGCTGATGGCATCAAAGAATTAGGTGGTCTACACATTATCGGTACTGAGAGGCATGAATCAAGGCGTATTGATCTACAATTACGCGGCCGAAGTGGTCGCCAAGGCGATAATGGATCTTCGAGATTTTATTTATCACTTGAAGATGATCTAATGAGACTATTTAGCTCAGATCGAGTTGCTGCTATCATGGACAGGATGGGAATTGAAGAAGGCGAGGTGATATCAGCCAAGATGGTGACTAGAGCAATTTCCAATGCTCAAAAGAAAGTTGAGGTCAGAAATTTTGGTATAAGGAAGCATCTATTGGAGTATGATGATGTAATGAATCAGCAGAGACAAGTTGTATATGATATTCGAAATCAAGCGCTCTCAGGTGAGAATATGCTAGATGGAGTCTTTCAAATACTTGATGATTTCATACTTGACCAGGTTGAACTGCAATCAGATGCAGGGAACGTTGAATATTGGGATTGGGATCATCTAAAGCAACTTTTCGCCTCACATTTAATGGTCGATGTCTCACTGGAAAAGATCTATAAGGATTTAGGAAAGGATGATCTAACCCCAGAAGAGGTTGGTGACTGGGTATTGGATCAGTCAAAGAGTGTCTATAAAGCACGGGAGTCTCTGGTACCAGACAATGTGATTCGAGATTTTGAAAGATTTGTCATACTTAGGACTATTGATGAAAAATGGAAGGATCATCTTTACGCCATGGATCAGTTAAGAGAAGGTATTAACCTTAGAGCATACGGCCAGAAGAATCCATTACTAGAGTACAAGTCTGAGGGCTTTAAGATGTTCCAAGAGATGATGGGAGATATGAATTCTGTTACCATTCAGAGATTATTTAGAACTCAAATAAAGGGAATGGAGGGACAGGCTCCAAGATCGGAATCATCTGTAAGAAATGTACAGATCTCTCATGAGGAAACAACGGGTATGGGTTTCCAGGGTCAGCCTCAGCCTCAACAGGGCAATCAACCCCAACAGGTTCGCGCACCTATTAAGACTGAACAAAAAGTAGGTAGAAATGAAAAGATACTTGTTCGAGGTCCAAATGGGGAAGAAATAGAAATAAAAAATAAAAAATTACAGACCTATCTTAATAAAGGATACACACAGGTATAAAATGAAAAATGATGATAGATTTCAAACTAGAGCCATTCACATTGGTAATTCACCTGATAAAGAATCTGGAGCCGTAGCTCCGCCAATACATCTTACATCTACTTTTGAACAAGAAGGAGTCGGCAAGGATAAAGGTTTTGATTATTCGAGAGGAGGAAACCCTACTCGTAGGCGATTAGAAGAGAATCTGGCGACACTTGAAAAAGGCGCTTACGGGTTAGTATTTGCTAGTGGCATGGCTGCAACTACAACTATCTTTCAGACCCTATCTGCAGGTGACCATGTCATAATTGGTAGAAATGTTTATGGTGGGACATACAGGATGTCAGTCAAGGTCTTAGCAAACCATGGAATTGATTTTGAGTTTGTTGATACTAGGTCATTAGAACAGATAAGGTCGTCCATCAAGGCAAATACCAAGTTGATCTTTGTCGAGACTCCGACCAATCCTCTATTAGAATTATGTGACATAGAAAACACAGCCAGAATTTGTAGAGAACAAGGTGTCCTTCTTGCAGTAGATAATACTTTTATGAGTCCATATGGGCAAAACCCTCTAGGACTTGGTGCTGATGTTGTCATGCACAGTGCGACAAAGTTCATTGGTGGTCATAGTGACCTTCTAGCTGGAGCATTGGTTACAAATGATGAAAGTTTAGCTGATAGATTATACTTCATTCAAAAATCTGGTGGTGCAGTTCCAAGCCCTTTTGATTGTTGGTTAATGTTGAGAAGTACAAAGACAATGGAGCTCAGAGTTCAAAGACAGTCAGATAATGCTATGGAGATAGCAAAAAGACTTGAAAAGTCAGAGGTCGTTGAATCGGTCATTTACCCAGGCCTCAAGAGCCATGGTCAGTATGAACTCGCATTAAGACAGCAGGCAAATCCTGATGGGAGCCCCATTTTTGGTTCAATGTTGTCATTGAAATGTGGAACAACCAGCAGACGTGATGAATTTCTATCTAGATTAAGATTGTTTACTCTTGCAGAGAGCTTGGGTGGCGTTGAGAGCCTGGTATCTGTACCATATGAGATGACACATGCTGCTGTACCTAAAGACATAAAAGAATCGATGGGATTGACAAAAGATCTTGTTCGTTTATCAATTGGTGTCGAACATGTAGATGATCTTTATGAGGATATCAGATCTGCTTTTAATCAATAAATTATGAGTGAATTATCGGTTTAAAATCGTTATTATTACATAATTACAATTAACTTTTTATTCTTTGTAATTGATCTTTAATTTTTTGTTAATATTTCTAACGTATCACTCTTGATACTTTCGGAAAAAGGAATGACGTATATGAGAAAGTATTTTTCTCTTTTGATCACAGTTTTAATTGCTAATAACATAGCATTATCTAATGTGACAGTCTCCATCGGAGATGTGCAAGTAGATGGGTATACCAATGATATTGTTGTTCCCGTGACTCTTACAAACCCAGATAATTGGGTAGGAGGTCTACAATTTGATCTAATTGCATTGCCTACAATAGTTACACTTTCAGGTTCAACTCCTGTGGACGAAAGTAGCTTTAGTGCAGACTATACTGTATTCAATGATGGCGCAAGTAGAGTAGTTTTTTACAACAGTGTTGGAGGTGCGATAGCTCCTGGTGGGGATGACATTGTTTTGAATCTTCATTATGATGGTTCTGAAATTTTATCTGCCATAATTGAACTAGAGGCATTTGACCTATCTGTAAGTGATGGAGACGGCGAGATTATCAATGGAACCCTTGTCAATGGTTCAATAACCATTGGAGATGAAACGTACCTTAGTGCATCATCGGATACTGGAGACGTATCAGAACAAGTAAACCTTGATATTAATCTCCAAAACTCAGGTGAGGTGGGTGGACTTCAATTTGATATCTCTGATTCACCAAACTATCTTGATGTAACTGGTTTTACTACTACGGATCGTTCCACCGGATTTAGTATTGATTTCAATGAATTGGAAAATGGTGATACCAGAGTAATTATGTATAATACGAATAATGATAACATACCTGCAGGATTTGGCCCGATTGCAAACTTGGAGATGTTGGTACACGATGATGCATATAATTCAAATGTAGGAGTTAATTTTTCAAATGTGACCATAACAGATGGGATAGGCGGTGAATATTGGGTTGGAGGTGCAGACTCAGGTACCGTAACAATAAGTCCAGGGTATATTGAAGAGCCAAATAATCTTCAAGTAGAAGATGGGTTGGATGGTCAGGTCTTGTTGAGCTGGGATGCTCCAATTGGACCAATTTTTTCAAGACCCATAACCATATATATAACAACTGATACATGGGCAACTGAAACAACATGGCAATTAACCGATGATGTTTCGGGTGATGTCGTGCAATCTTATACTGATGCCGCGCTAGAGGATCAAACAGAATACTCTTGGGATTTTGATCTAGACTTTGGCAGTTATACTTTTACTATCTTTGACTCATGGGGAGATGGGATTTTTTCACCTGGGGGATATGCAATTCATATTGATGGTGAAGAGATATATTCCAATATTGGTACTGGATGGACAGGTACGGAAGAGTCTTTCCAATTTGATGTTGGTGAAGGTCGTTTTGTTGTTTCAAATCGTTCTTACTTAGAGCCCTTACCAGATAGATTAAGCTCAACAGTTCAAGATATTCAGAATATGAATTTTACCCTAGGAATACCTACTACCATTACGACAGGCTCGTTCACTCCTTGGGAAGAACCAATCACACCAAACATGCGGCCAGTTGATCTAGATGCTTTTAAGATCTATCGTTCAAATAACGGGTTTGGTGGTTTTGAAGAGCTTGCTGAAGTAGATAGTGATGTTACTACTTATCTAGATGAGGATGTTGTAAATAGTACAACCTATTACTATTATGTTACGGCCATATACCCCGATGGTACCGAATCTGGTCCGACAGAGACATTAGCCGCAACACCTGTTGAGTGGGTTGAGCTGTGGTTTGATGATGGGGCCTCTCTCTCAGGTCAGATGGATACTCTAAATTTTTATTTAAATAATGAATCAGATCTAGGGTTCTTTTATTTTGAGATTATTGATAGCCCTGATCTTATCAATAGTTATAATATTCTTACTACTGACAGAACATCAGACTGGCAATTGGAGATTGTAGACCAAGGTGATGGTAGTATTGCAATTACAGGCACTCCAAGTGGTAATCAGACTGTTTTAAGTCCTGGGGATGGCCCTGTATGTCGAGCTGTTCTCTATCCTACAGCTGAAGAGCAAGTAACCATAGATCTCTCTTATTCCTCCTATACATCAATACAGGATGCTGGCGCTGTTGAACTTAACTGGACCTCTGAGAGTGGTACATACGAAGTTGGAATTGAGACCCAGTACTTGAACCTCTATGGAGGATACGGGATTAGTGGTTCGCAAACCACAGGCTCAGTATTTTTACAGAATACTCAGCCTATTTATGCAATCGAATTTGACATTGTCGCTGACCCACCATTTATCAATGGAGTTGACCTATCATTTAGTCAATTATTCGATCTGGAGAACTGGGAACTCTCTGGTACTGACCTTGGTACCTCTTACAGAGTAACAGCGGTGGACATCAATCAGACGAATCCAATACAGCCAGGTGTTGGGCATTTACTTGATGTTGAATATGATATTCTTGGTGGAATACCTGATGGTACAATAATCGACATAAGCGTTGGTGCCCCAGTCCTAGCAGATATCAATAACCTGCCTATGGTTACAGTGGGAAATCCTCATTCATTTTATATTGGTCAGCCACAGATTGGGTGTACCATAGAAAATGTTTCAGGGCAATTGACTCCTGGTGGTACAGGTACCTTTGAGATACATGTTGAAAATACAGAAACTTTAAACTTCTTATTATTTGAGATCATTGACATGCCAAACCTCATGACTGTCACTAATATCACACCAGTTGGGCGTTTTGAAGCAGGCGGAACGATTGATGGATCTGCTGGGGAGACAGAGGATGGAACATTTTATTTTCTTGGATTTGACTATGTTGAGTCTGGAGAGAATCCATTAGGGATTGAACCAGGATCGGGTCCTATATTGGAGATTGAAGTAGAGTTTAATCCTAATATATCAAATCCATCTGTTGTATTCATGGTAGACAGTATATATGCAGAAGATTTCACTTCAAACCCATTGACCATTGTTGCAGATGATTTTGGTCAATTTACTAGCGATATGGTATCTTTGGATTTTGATGGTACAATGCCTTCAAACTTTGCACTACGTCCTAATTATCCAAATCCTTTTAATCCATCCACCATAATTTCGTATGATATTCCTCTGACATCAGATGTGACTATTGATGTCTATGATATGCGTGGTAGAATGATAAGGAACCTTGTAAGTAAGACTCAAAATGCAGGACACTATTTTGTTGAGTGGCACGGTAGTGACCATTTTGGAAATCATGTGGGTGCAGGAGTTTACATCTATCAATTGAGAGCGGGTAATAAGACACTTAGTCAAAAAATGATCTTAATGAAATAATCTGAGGGTAAATTCCATATAGTTTATTAACCCTGTTTAATTATGCCGCGGTGGTGGAATTGGTAGACACGCCAGATTTAGGATCTGGTGCACTTTGTGCGTGAAGGTTCGAGCCCTTTCCGCGGTACATTAATAAGAGCCTTATTTCTCTAATGAGAAGTGAGGCTTTTTACTTTGTATAGCTGTAGTAAAACAGTCGGTTAATTAGTTCAATAAACACAAGAATATACTCACTTCTGCTTGCATATCACTTGCATTGTTAATAGCAAGTAGGGGCAAACAATACACGACCTACATTCATGGGGTTTTTTGTTTGAGGGATGATGGGTAGATTTGGATATGATAATTAATATAAAAACATTCTTTTTAGTTTTATTCATTGGATTGACTATTTGGAGTTGTGAGGAAGAATCAGAAGAACAGTCCAAAGATTGTGCAGGAATTATTGACGGAAATTCAGTTGAGGATAATTGTGGTAATTGCGATGATGATACCTCTAATGATTGTGAACAGGATTGCGCTGGTATTTGGGGTGGAGAAAATATTTGTGGTTGCACAGATAGTACTTCTTATAACTACAATAGCAATGCAACCTTTGATGATGGAAGCTGCGACACATCCATAATAATGTCAACATTCAATAAAGATGTTGAACCTGAGAATAGCTGTTCTTGTTTCCTTGATACTAAGCAAACAACTGATGGTGGTTATATTATTGCAGGTTGTAATAATGATAATGCTTGGTTAATGAAGACAGACCCATATGGTGAAAAAGAATGGGAACAAACATATGACTTGGGAGATTATTGGGGCAATAGGACCGTAATTCAAACTAGTGATGGTGGGTATATATGGGCCGGTTGGGAAGGTGTCTTGAAAACAGATGCGAATGGTACACAAGAATGGAAAAAGGAAGGTGTGCCAGGAACTGGTCAAAATCCCTATTATGAAGATGTAATGGAACACAGTAATGGAAATTTCTATTTGGTTGGTGGTGGTCCAGTTACTGATAGAAATAATACTGGAAAAGGTGGGCAGGCAATCATGGTGAAAATGAGTCCATCTGGTTCAGTTCTCAAAACAAAATTTTATGGTGGGCAATGTGAGGATGACCTCTTTAGATCGATTATTGAATCAAATGATGGGAAGTTGATAATGGTAGGGGAGAAAGGCCATGGTAATGGAGTATACCCATGCTCTTTTAATTTTGAATACTACAAGGATATATGGGTGGTTAAAACCGGTAAGAATGGTGCTGTGATTTGGGAAGAGACCTATGGAGGGGATTGGCTAGAAAAAGGGATGGATATTGTTAGAAAAGAGTCAGGTGGATACATGGTCGTAGGCCAGAGATGTAAACATAAGGCTACCTTGAGTGATTGTAATAGCAAAACAAAGGCGGTGATTTTAGATATCGATGAGGAAGGTAATAAACTAGATGAAACAACATTGCCAGGATTATATCACTTTGAAGCTGGGACGCAGATGGCATTGGAAAATACTCATTCTGGAGGTTATGTTTTTGCTACAACGCCATTCGGTAATAAAGATATATGGCTATACAAATGGGGTGATGGTGAAGAGACTATGAACCTAAAGTTATTTCTTGATCAGGGTATAGGTGCTGAAAGCATACATAGGACCAAGGATGATGGATTCATCATAAGTACCTGGCCATGTCTAATCATCAA
>Ga0208410_1000661_pt1 | contig 19543 bp, 14 predicted proteins | sample ETN02SmetaG_3_FD_185787 | JGI IMG/M metagenome (GOLD analysis project Ga0208410, IMG submission 185787) | Marine microbial and viral communities from oxygen minimum zone, Eastern Pacific Ocean - ETNP2014F10-02SV257 (SPAdes) (version 2) | ecosystem: Environmental > Aquatic > Marine > Oceanic ... | reverse complement strand
ACGCGTCCCACCAATCGTCGCGGATGTTTTCAATTTTCGCGGGAAACGACCGACCGACCGACCGACCGACCGACCGACCGACCGACCGACCGATTGACCGATGATGCATACACAGCGGTGCTCGAATGCCAACTCCGTGGAGTATCCGTGATGGATGATTTATACTATCGTACATGGCGTGAATACATTCTGAATACGGAACGAGGGTCCGGCTGCGGAAACGCCGGGACGATGCGCGCCACCGAGCGACGCGCGAGGAGGCGCGTCGGCGCGCGGCGCCGGCCGAGGACGAGGACGCGGTCCATCTCGGGCGTGGATTTTCTCTCGAGTCGACGCGAGGGGACGACGGAGGAGGCGTCGCGGTGATCCGATCGAACGACGGATCGGTACCGGTCGTCCCCCGCGCGGTGGTCGCGATGGCGGCGACGCGCGCGGTCGAGGCGTGCGAGGCGATGACGCGCGCGCGAGACGAGGCGGTGGTGGCGTCCGAGAAATTTATGCGCGCCGTGTTCGCGGACGCGGCGGCGGCGGCGGCGTACGCGCGGGCGGTGGGCTCTTTGGAAAAGGGGCGCGCGGCGTTCTTCGAAGCCCCGCTGGGGGCGGTGGAGACGCTGACGCGAGTGGTGGAGATGTCGACCGCGGCGGGGGCGGGGGCGGAGAAGAGGATCGGGGCGATCGCTTCGAGGTCGAGATCGGTCGGCGCGGAGGAGATGGAGTCGGCGATCGGGTGTGGAATGCGCGGGGAAGACGCGCGCGCGTACGCGGAGACGTGCGCGGCGACGACGGGCGACGGGGACGCGTTCGGCGTCGTCGTGAGCGTCGGATTGCCGTGCTCGACGAACGTGGTGCGATTTGGGAGAGTGGAGAAGGGGGAGTTGGTCGTGGACTCGCGAACGGTGGATCCGGCGGCGCCTTCGATTTGGGCGATGACGCCGAAGAGCACGCCCGAGGCGCCGACAAAGGAGACGCAGTGGTTGTATTGCACCGATAAAGGATCCGGACGGGCGGAGAAGATGCCGCACTTTAAGTGGACGGGTGATTTGCGTCCGGCGATGATTTCACACGACGAGCGCACGTTTCGGGGGTTGCTCACCGTGCCGAAAGATGTCGTGCGAACAGATTACGCGGAGACGTCGTACCCGAAATCTGAGGCAGAGTCTCGGCTGCAGCAAATACTGTACGAGTTGAAGGATAGCGAGAAGGAGCAGCTTCGCAAGTGTTGCGTCGTCTCTCGCGGTGCGCTCGACGCCGTCGTTCGTGCGATTCGTCCGGGTGTTGTACCGGATGAGCTCGATAGAATCTGTCACAACTACATCACGCAGCACGGCGGGTATCCGTCGCCGTTGAATTATTACGGCTTTCCGAAATCGTGCTGCATCTCCGTGAACGAGGTCATCTGTCACGGTATCCCGGACGCGCGTCCGTTAGAGAAGGGTGACATCGTCAATATCGACGTCACCGCGTACATTTTCGGATACCACGGCGACTTGAACGAAACCGTGCTCGTGGGCAAGCCCGAGGACGTTGACGAAAAATCGAAGCATCTGCTCAAGGTTGCCTTGGAGTGCTTGTGGCGAGGCATCGATAGCGTCAAACCCGGCACACGTTACCGCGACATCGGCGACGTCGTCACCGGTCACGCTGTTCGAAACAACTGCTCCGTCGTCAAGACATATTGTGGCCACGGCATCAACACGCTGTTCCACTGCGCGCCAAACGTGCCGCATTACAGCAACAACAAAGCCGTCGGCACGATGAAAAAAGGGCATTCCTTCACTATCGAACCCATGATTAACCTCGGCGACTGGCGCGACACCATGTGGCCTGACGGATGGACCGCTGTCACCAAGGACGGTTCCCGAAGCGCGCAATACGAGCACACCATGGTGTGCACCGACGACGGCGTCGACGTGCTCACCGCGCGTCTCCCCACGTCTCCAGCCGTGTTCCCGTTCGTCTCCGAGACCAAAGAAAACACCGTTGATTATTTAACCGGTCGATTAGCCGACGCTCGCATTTAATATCCATCTTTGACACGCTCGTCGCGAGTCTCGCGCCGCCGCGGCGCCCGGGGCGCTGAAAAAGCGCTGAAAAAGCGCACAAACCCTCAACCATTCCGCGCGCGGCGCCGACCGCACATCACGTCGCGCGGGCGCTCGAGCGCACTCGATCGATACGAAGACAATGACTCTCGCGGCGCAGTGCACCGCGCCCGCGTTCGCGCGCGTCGACGCGCGACGCAGCGCCTTCAGAGGCCGAAAAGCGACGATCGCGGCGGCTCGCGTTCCGAGCGCCGTCGGCGTCGCGTGCGCGCGCGGTGACGCCCGCGAGGACGCCGCGAGCGCGCGAGCGCGACGATCAACCATCGCGGCGGCGCACGTGCCCGGCGTCGTCATGCCGGAGGGCGACCCGAACGATCTGAACAAGTGGAGCCGAAAGATTACGCAACCGAAGAGCCAAGGCGCGTCGCAGGCGATGCTCTACGCCACCGGTCTCACGCCGGAACAGATGAACAAGCCGCAGATCGGCGTGTCGTCTGTGTGGTGGCAGGGTAACCCGTGCAACAAACACCTCTTGGACCTCGCGGGTAAGGTGGCTGAGGGCGTCAAGGCGGCGGACATGGTGAGCTTTCAGTTTAACACCGTCGGCGTCTCCGACGGCATCTCCATGGGTACGCCCGGTATGTCCTTCTCGTTGCAATCTCGCGATTTGATCGCGGATAGCATCGAAACGGTGATGGGCGGTCAGTGGTACGACGGTAACATTTCGCTCCCGGGTTGCGATAAGAACATGCCGGGTACGATTATGGCCATGGGTCGATTGAACCGTCCGGCGCTGATGATTTACGGCGGTACCATTCGACCGGGCGTGTCGTCCGTTGACGGCTCGTCCTTGGACATCGTCTCCGCGTTCCAATCGTACGGTCAGTTCGTGACCGGCGCCATCACCGAGGATCAGCGTCAAGATATCGTGCGCAACTCGTGCCCGGGCGCCGGCGCGTGCGGCGGCATGTACACCGCCAATACCATGGCGAGCGCGATCGAGGCGCTCGGTATGACGTTGCCGTACTCGTCCTCCATCCCGGCTGAGGATCCGCTGAAGATGGATGAATGTTTTATGGCCGGCGCCGCGATGAAGCACCTTCTCGAAATCGACTTGAAGCCGAGAGACATCATGACTCGCGCGGCGTTCGAGAACGCCATGACCATCGTCATCGCTCTCGGTGGTTCCACCAACGCCGTCTTGCACTTGATCGCTATGGCGCACTCCGTCGGCATCACGTTGACTCTCGATGACTTCCAAGCCGTCTCCGATAAGACGCCGTTCATCGCCGATTTGAAGCCGTCCGGTAAGTACGTCATGGAGGACGTCCACAAGGTTGGCGGCACCCCAGCGGTGTTGAGGTATTTGATGTCTGAAGGCATGATCGATGGATCTTGCATGACCGTCACCGGTAAGACGCTCGCCGAAAACCTCGCCATGTGCCCGGAATTGACCGCGGGTCAGGATGTCATCCTTCCGGTGAGCACTCCTATCAAGAAGACTGGTCACTTGCAGTGCTTGTACGGTAACATCGCTCAAGAAGGTTCCGTCGCGAAGATCACGGGTAAGGAGGGTCTTTACTTCAAGGGTTTCGCGAAGTGCTACGATAGCGAAGAAGACATGCTCGCCGCGCTCTCTGAAGATCCGGAATCTTTCAAGGGCAGCGTCATCGTCATTCGCTACGAAGGTCCGAAGGGTGGTCCGGGTATGCCGGAGATGCTCACCCCGACGTCCGCGATCATGGGCGCTGGTCTCGGTAATGACTGCGCCTTAATCACCGATGGTCGATTCTCCGGTGGTTCGCACGGTTTCGTCATCGGTCATGTCACACCGGAGGCTCAAGTCGGCGGTAACATCGGTTTGCTCAAGGATGGCGACATCATCGAAATCGATGCCGAAGCTCGCACGATCAACGCGCCGGATGTGAACGATGCCGAATGGGAGAAGCGTCGCGCCGGGTGGAAGGCGCCGCCGTTGGAGGCCACCTCTGGTACGCTTTACAAGTACACCAAGCTCGTCGCCAGCGCGTCTCAAGGTTGCATCACCGACTTGTAATCGTCGCCGCACGCGAAACGACGTCGTTGCGCGCGAGTTTTGCTCACACCCCATAGAAACCGATTTTGCTTTTGACTTAATATCTAGAAAATGAATGCTACTTAAATCGCCTACCTATACTACCCTCCCTAGTCGCAGAGCTCGGAGAACGCGCGCACGTTGTACGAAAACACCGCATAGTGATGATTGAGACTTCGCACGCCGTGCAAACGGCCGACACCCGGCTTGCCGCTAAGCGCGCCGTTGACGCCGTCAGGCGCGGCAAATATAACTCTCTTCACACGCGAGTGCACGAGCGCCATGGCGCACATGATGCACGGCTCGCGAGCCAAGAAGATGTCGTATCCCGTGCAGAGATACGGACGTCCCATGATATCCGTCACCGTCGAACCCTTCGTTTTCTCCTCGCGCTTGCGCTTCTTCTCGTCCGCGCGAATTTCCTCATCCCTCTTAATCTTCTCTTCGCGCCGAGCGTCGATCAACGTCTGCACGTGCTCCTTTTCCGGAAACGCCTCGACGTCTCTCTTCGCCGCGAGCTCGACGGCGCAGAGCACGGCGTGTCGCAACGGATGCGTCTTCGATTCATCCACTCCTCGCGCGATCTCCACCTCCCGCGAGGGATCGACGATGATGGCGCAATTTCCAATTTCACCGCTCGTTGACGCTTCCTCGCACGCCTTGGTCATCCACTCCCTAAAGTACTCGCGTTCGCGTTCGCTCAGCGTCGCCTCCGCCTCGCGTTCTGTCTTCGCTCTCATCGTCACCGGCCACGTCCGACACGCCTCCTCCCACGTCGCCTTATCCTCCGGCGCATCTACGACCACCTTCACGAACGCACATCCAGCGATCTCCTCCGCGTGTCGCTCCAAAAACGCTCTCGCGCCCGCGTCTTCGCGCGCCGCCGCCTCGGCGTCGCCGTCGTCCCCCGCGCGTTCACCCCCGTCCCCGTCCACCACCGTCACCAGCACCTCTGTCGTTCCGCGCTCGGTTCGACTTCCTCTCGCGCGCTTGGCGTGCGACAACCACTCGGGCATGGGCGCCGTCTCGCGCGCGCTCGCCAACACCGCGCTCGTGCGTCGCGCCGGCACGCCCAGGGCGCACACGCACGTCACCGTCGGCGGCGATTCACCCTCCGCGCGCGGCGGCGTCGCCGGGACGTGCGTCGGGAACGCGCGCGGCGCCATTCGCGCCGCTCGCACCGACCGCGCGTCGCGCTCCGACGTCGCCGCGCGCCCCCGCGCCCGCGGGAATGGAAAACGGCTTCTTCTTCCGAGGAGGATACGTTCGCGAGTCATGACTCGCCGATGAGTCCCGTCCCCCTCGAACGACCGAGGTGCCTCCGTGTGCACCTGCGAATCGCGCGCCCATCGGCACACACGCGCGCGCGACCCGTTCACGTCGACGGTCGCCGAGGAAACGCACCGCGCGTTTTTCACTCCATCGCGCGCCTCCATCTTCGCGCGCGTTCTCTCCGCGCACTCATCGCGAATCGTCGTCAAACGATCGATCAATCCATCGCGAATTCGCATCGCATCTGGAAATTGAGCGCATCATGGGGGCGTGCTTCTCGTTGCCGGATAAGGCTGTGGACAAGGCGCAGGCGTTGGCCAAGGGCGCGGGAGCGCAGTGGACGCAAGGCCTCGAGACGTCCGGTCGCGCGGCTGCCAAGGCGGCGAGACGGGCGAAACTCACCAAGTACGCGCTCGTCGGGTGCGAATTCGACGCCGAGACGGCGGAGAAAGCGAAGCGGTTGAACGTGATTCGAGAATTGTTGTTTGATCAGCAGGCTCTGTGGAAGGCTTGGTCGTCGGCGACGTTGGCGATGGATTTTAGCGTGTTGATGCACTGGAGTAAACACTGTCACGCGAACGAAGAGTGCTCGAAAAGACTTCGACAAGTGGCGTTGAAAGTGCACAACGCGTCGGTGGCGCACTCGGATTACGTCGAGTTTATGCGAGGGAAATTCGTCGAGGTGCTCGATCAAGCGATCGATTGCATCGAGGAGAGTTGGTGTGTGTACGAGGCGTACGAAAAGGCCGAGTACGATTACAAGTGGGCGTTGAAGACGCGACGTAAGTCGCAAGAGACGAATAAGGAAATCATCGCCGAACTCGACAAGGCGAAATCCACCGCGCTCAAGGAGGCGAAGAAGGCCATCGACACGTGCGAAGCGGACGTCGAGCACACTATTCTCGTGCCATTGTACCAGCTCGCGAACAACGCACTCGATGATTTCACGAAAAAGTGCTCGAAGAAGCGCGAAGTCAAGGAGGAGCACGAGGAAAAGGCGCTCGTCGCCACCTTTGAACGCGCCAACTCCATCGCGTACGCCAAGTTGAAGAAGCGCACGTACACGGCTGGCGACGCGATCACCGCGGCGAAAAAAGCCGTCGTAGGCCCGGGCGATCTTCCGGAGAACTTCGTCGCCATCAACGAAAACGTGGACGAGATGAAGCGTCATGGCATCGCGCTCTCCATCGTCTTCGCCGATTTCACACCATACATCAAAATCATCTTTGGACCGGATCGTATGAATGATTTCTCGGACGAGATGTGCAAAAAGATTGACGGATACAAGGCGCTCAAGCGCGCCGCGGCTCAGTTCAACGATAGGGTGACGGCTTTAACGAGCGACATCGACATCGGAGAATTTGAAAAGTTGTGCACCGAGTTTGACCAGGTGATTCGCATGGAGTGCAGTCAAGTCAGCGCGGACGCCGACGCCTACTTGAAGTCTCTCCAAGACATCACGAAGGCTGAGAAAAACTTGGAAAGTGCTGAAAAAACCTTCAAGAACCAATCGAAAAACTTCGTGTTGCCTCCCGTCGATCCGAAGAAGCTCGAAAAGTTCAATGCGCAAAAAGAAGCTTGGAACGGCGCGTTGAGAGACGCGCAAGACGCCGTCTCCATCGCCAAGGAGCGCTCGCTCTCCGAGTTGCAAAACCACGAGGATCGATACGAGTCTCTTTGCTTGAAGAAGGACTCGACCTTTCACTCATTCATCATCGTGGCTGTCGAGAACGCCTGCGCTGTGATCACCGAAGCGCACAAAACGATTCACTCCATCAAGCCGCGCGCCATCCAGCACGACGCCGAAGCGCCCGAAGAAGAAGAAGTCGTCGAAGCTCCCAAGCTTGATTTCGAGGAAGCCGAAGAGAGCTGGCGACAAGCCGAAATAGCCAAAGAAGAGGCCGAAGCGACTTTGAAGGCGAAGGAAGAAGCCGATCGTAAGGCAAAGCAAGCCGAAGACGTCGCGGAGCAGGCGCGCTTGGCGGCTATGGCTGAAGCCGATGAACAGAAGAAGCAAGAAAAACTCGCCAAGGTTGCCGAAGAAGAGGCTAAAGCCAAGGTGGAGGCCGAAGCCAAAGCGGCGGCAGAAGCTAAAGCACTCGAAGCTGCCAAAATGGAGGCTGAAAAGGCGAAGAAGGCTGAAGCCGTCGCGCAGAAAGTGGCCAAGCAACTCGAAGTTGAAGTCGCCGCCGCTGAGAAGAAAGCCGACGCCGAAATTGCCGAGGTCGAGACGAAGGAAAAGGCTCAGGCAATGGTGCGCCAGGAGACAATCAAAAGCATCCAGGAGAAGAACGCGTCTATTTTGGAGAAATCAATGCAACAAACGCAGTTCTTACGCGAACAAGCTAAGTGAACAAAGCCGAAATTTCGGCTAATACTATCTCAGCCGTATGTGCCGGTACGTGAGTTCATGTAATGATTTATAATTTCAACGTGCTGCAGACAATTGTTATCGTTTTCTAGACCCACTCGTGGACTTCGCACCCGCTGCAGGCTTGCGCGCCACCGTCAAGTACATCACCGTATAAGTTCCCGTCTTACCGCCCGCGACGAGAGCGTCCGCTCCCTTCTTCAAGAAAGTGCTCACATTCACGCTGCCCTTCGGTGCGATGCCAATTTTTTCGAGCGCGAGAACGAAGTAGTGCGTGATGTTGCGTCCCCACGACGTCGTCTTGAAGGACCAGAAGTCGCGGAACGGAGACCAACGGCGGTACGGATCAATCGGTTCGTACCACGGAACGTCCGCGGTTTTCACCAAGTCCTCTTCTTCGAGAATCTCAAAACCAGCCTTTTTAAGCGCGTCCAACACTTCATGCGTCGTCCTGGCGGTAGGCAAGCCGTTACCGAGCAAGATGTCTTGTCGAATGGCTCTGTGCTCGGGGTTCTTTTCATCGTACTCATCCGTCAAGCACCACTCGTAGGAGGCGAAAATGCCACCGGGCTTCAAAACTCGGAAAATCTCCGAGTAGCATCCCACCGCATCCGGCGCGTGGCAAGTCGCTTCGATTTGATAGACCCCATCGAACGAGTTATCTTCCTTTGGAATGTTCATGAAATCCGCCTTGACAAAGTCGCAGTTATCGTGTCGTCCCGTCCGTTGGTTCATCGTCTCCCCGCGAGAGATTTGAAACGCGTTGTTGTTCAATCCAGTCACGGACGCCCCGGTGAACGCCGCGATCTCTCGCAGCGGTCCACCGACGCCGCATCCGACGTCCAAAACCTTATCTCCCTTCTTCACTCCCAACTTGCTCGCCAGATAATGTTCGTGTCTCGCAATCGACTCTCTGAGCGTCTCCCACTTGTACCGATGCGCGAAGTGAAACGACTCGCCCCATCCGTACTCGTAAAAAGACGTCGCCAGATCGTAATACTTGTTCACGACGTCCGTGTAGTTACCCGTGCGCTTGGAATCGTCCTCCTGTTTGAAGTACTCTTCGTAATCTTTCGTCGCCTTCTCCGTCTCCCCGCGCTCGATGTGTCCACCGAGGAGTCCGACCTGCGACAGACCTTTCGACTTACTCGCCATGTTCTCTCGTCGACGCCGCGCCGGTCGCCTCGCGTCGCCGCGTGTGCGAATCTGACGACGGGCCCGGATTGGCCCGCGACTCGACGTGTTTGGCGTTCCGAGCTTGCGCGGCATCGAGCGACGCGCGAGGCATCGAGCGCGACACGAGACGCGATGGCGACGCGCGGAGTGTTCACCGCGCGCGAACTCGGATTCGAGCGCGCGACGGGGGGCGGTGACGAGGGCGCGCGCGCGTTCGGAGACGACGTCGCGCTGCTCGTCATCGACGTGCAGAACGACTTCGTGCCCCCGTGCGGATCGTTAGCGGTGGACGGTGGGGACGAGATCGTGGGGAAGTGTTCGGAAGCGGTCGAGGCGTTCGAACGCGTGGTGTATTCGCAGGATTATCATCCCGAGGTGCGCGAGCGCGAGCGAAGATCGTCTTTCCCGGAGGTTGAGATAAATTCAGTGTAGTTAAAGAGTTGGCGGGGCGCGAACGCGCCGCCCGCGTCGAGCGATGTGACTGACCAGTCGCGTGACTTTGCACTTTTCATTCCCAGGGACACAGCAGTTTCGCGAGTCAACACGAGGGTAAATCACCCTTTGACGAGGTGGAGTTGGCGTACGGGACGCAAACGCTCTGGCCGGATCACTGCGTGCAAGGCACATCCGGGTGCGAATTTCACGCCGATCTATCCGTCCCGTCGCGCGCGATGGTGGTGCGCAAGGGATATAACGTCGAGGTGGACTCGTACAGCGCATTTTTTGAGAATGACGGAAGCAGCGACACCGGGCTCGACGAGTACCTCAAGGCGGAGAAGGTGACGCGCGTCGTCGTCGTCGGTCTCGCGTACGATTTTTGCGTGAAATACACCGCACTGGACGCGAAAAAATTAGGATACGACGTGTGCGTCATCAGGGATTGCTGCAGGGGCGTCAACATGCCCGGGACGATGGATTCGGCGGAGAAGGAGTTGGCGGCGGCGGGCGTTCGCGTCGTCGAAAGCCTCGCCGACGTCTCGTCTTCGTTTTAGTTTTAGTTGCGTTTTCCCACGCGCGCCCGTTTAGATTAACTGTAAAAGTATTCGCTGCATCGCTTCATCGATACTTTCGCTCGACCTCTCTCGACCATCATCGTCGTCGCCCGTCCCGCGTCCCGCGTCCCGACGCAACACACGCAGACGGGCATCAATCGAACGAACGAACGCGTTCGATCGTCATGCCGTCCACGGCGAGCGTGAGACGCGCGCAAAAGGCCGAGCGCGAGGAGACGAAGAAGTCCGACGCGCGCGATAAGGCGAAGAAGGACGCGGACGACGCCTATTGGGCCGCCGCGGGAGATGGGAAGAAGAGCAAAGCCGCGCAGCGCGCGGAGGCCGCCGCCGCGAGCGCCGACGCCAAGGCGGCGGCGCGCGCCGAGGCGCGACGACAAGCGCAGCTCGAAGAGGAGGCGTTCGCGGGCGTTAAAAAGGGACCGGCGAAAAAGGTGACGGCGTTCGAGTTACAACAAGGGCAGGAGATGGACGCCAAGGCTCGACTGCGCGCCAAGTTCGCCGCCAAAAAGGCGGAACAGAAAATCCAAGACGAGGATGAATACGAAAAGACGGTGATGCGAGAGAACGAGAACAGATCAGTGGGTGTCGTCTCGGGGAGTGGGATGGACGCCGCGCTCGACGCGTTGACGATCGGCGAGAGATCCGCGTCGCCGGCGCCGCTCACCGGAAAGCAGGCGTACGAAAAATTCGAGGCGGAACAACTACCGCAACTCAAGGCCGATAAACCGGGATTGCGAAAACAGCAATACGCCGATTTACTCAGCAAACTCTGGGCGCGTTCACCGCAGAACCCTCAGAATCAGAAAAAGTAGTGGGTCGTCCGCGCCGAGGCGTAATAAACGAGTAATATGTATTCACACGAGTGCGTCGCGTCTAGCCTCCCTCCGCGCCCGTCTCGCGCGTCGCACCGCTCGCGCTCGCCATACCTCGGAATCTACTTGTTCTACCGACATCAGCCGTAATCGGGGCTATCTCCCCATCAGCAATATAAATTAATTTCGCTCACTTGCGCGAAGTCTTCCCGTCGATCGTCTTCCTCCCATCAAAGTGTCGTCGCCTCGCCTCGCTCGCGCGCTCGGCGAACGTCTGCCAAAACCCAACCACCGCGCGCTCCGCCCTCTCCTCCCCTCGCTCGCGCTCGACGAACCGATTCACGCGCCCGTCCGCCAACGACTCGGCGTCCACGCGTCGTCGCACCTCATCCTCTGGTTCTCTCCCCGCGCGCGCGACGACGACGACACCGCGCGCGGTCGCGCGCACCACCGTCGCCGCTCTCCCCGGTCGCGTCTTCGTCGCCGTCGCGCGCACCCTCGTCGTCGTCGCGAGCGTCATCCTGTGACGCGTCGTATCTTTTCAACTCGATACGCGACACATCGGCGCGATGCGCGCCCGCGCCTCCTCCTCGACGACGCCGACGACACCGCGCGTTCGGTCGATGCGAACGACGCGCATCGCCGTCTCCGCGCGCCCGACCCACCGGGCGCGCGCGCGGACGACGACGCGCGCGGTGAACGACGAGGTGGTGGACCCACCGCGCGGGCGCGCGCACGCCTTCGAACAGGCGAGCGTCGCGGTCGCGCGCGCGCTGGAGAAGACGACGAAAAAAGCGTCGAAGAAACGGCGGTCGAGCGGGCGGGCGCTGAGCGCGACGCGGTTGGCGGTGGAACTGCCGGTGATGGATGATTCGGACGAGGGGACGATCGAGATGGCGACGGCGACGCTCGGGGACGCGGCGCGAGACGCGACGGTGGTGTTCGGAAGTGCGAGCGCGTTGGAGGCAGCGAGAGAGGGGAGTGGAGTGGAGTACGAGTGCGTGGGTATCGATGAGACGTGGACGCCGGCGATGGCGAGCGAGCGGAAGGGGGTGATCGCGTTGGTGGGCGTGTCGGCGGATGGCGTCGAGGCGGCGGCGAGAAAGTGTCGCGCGGGCGAGGGTCGACCGGTGGTGTGCGTGAACGTGGAGTGGGAACACGATGGGGACGGTGGATTGGCGCACGCGATGTCGAGACAAAAGGCCGGGATCGATGATCAGCCGATGACGGAGGTGGAGGCGTTCGCGAACTCGTTCGTCGTGGTGTATTCGTTTTTACCGCTGAGCATTCAGGCGAACATGTTCGGATCCACGCTCGAGGGCGCCGTGTTCAAGTGCGTGCGAGGAGGCGCGCCCGCGGGAACGCCTTGGAGAATTCTCGTCAAGGAGAAAGGAGTCTTCGAACAGGTGGGCGCGATGCAGCGTCGACCGCAACAGGAGGATTTAGAAGCCGCGTTGTACAATTCCATCGGCGCCAAGTCGGCGCAAAAGAACCCGTTGAATTCGCTCTTGCGCGGAATCATGGGGAACAAGGATAAGAACTAGCGCTTTGATATTGTTACACGATCGATCGGTCCATTCTTTCATCCGAGCGCACTCCGCTGCCGCTCGCTCGAGTTGCGTCGTCTCGTCGCGTCCCTTCGCCCCTCGGCTCGACGTCGCCGAGACCCATCGTGTTAGACATCGTGTTCTACACCGCAGTTTCCGTCGCCAGCGTTCGCGGACGGGCGCTATGTCGACCATGTATGGCGCGGGCCCGAGCGAGGATTCGGGTGCGTGCAGATCGTCGTCGCGTCGTCGTCGCGCGCGTCGCGGGGGCGCGTTTTCGGATTTAATTCCGATGGTGTTCACGCGAGACATTCGTTCGAACGCACGTCCCGCCAGGCGTTCGGGCGGGCGAGAGGGGCGTCGAACGCGACGCGGTGACGCATCGATGCGTTTGGCGCGGACGATCGCGGTTTCGTGGACGCGACGCCGAGAGTGCGAGCTCGACTGACTGGTGAGATTTTTCGTCCCGCGGCGTAGGCTTATTGAACACGGAGCGTCGTCGTCGGAGCCTTCCGCTCGCGGCACAGGGAGCGATCGTGATGGGCATCGGTTTGGGCATCGCGTATTTAATGTATCAACTGACCGCCGGTGAGGATGGTCCGGAGACCGTGCGTGTCATTCGCACGAACGAAGATTTTCCGTGAGCGTTGTGAGCGTGAGCGTTATTTGATTCAGTGTAATACAAAGTCACCTTTCTGAGAAGGGACGGGAATTTCTCATCAACTATGCGTCGTGTCATATCGTATCAATTATGCGTCGTTTAATCGTATCGAGTCAAGTCGAACGTGAGCACTTGTGAGCACGCTTGCGCGACGTCGCGAGTCACCCCGACGAGAGCGTCTGCCTTATCGTAAAAGTAATCCTTGAGCGATATGACGATGGATTGCGTGCCTTCCTTGCCGTCTTTGCCGTGAGATCGCGCAGCCATGAACTTTGCGAGCTTTTCCACGTTCACCTTGTCGAGCGCGGCGTCGACTTCGTCCAAGACGAAGAACGGCGAACTGCGGTACGAGTGGATGGAGAACAAGAGCGCGACGGCGGCGATCGTCTTCTCACCACCAGAAAGTTGTTCCATCTCGCGGAAACGTTTCGTCGGAGGCATGGCGGTGTAATTGACGCCGTGAAGGAATGGATCTTCGCTGTTCTCGAGACTCAAGTACGCTTGACCACCGAGCGGGTGGCTCGCGCTCTGCGTCAGCTCCTTGTACAAGACATCGATGGAGTCGGCGATGTGTTGGAACGCATCTAAAAAGATGGCGCGGCGACGGTTGCGCACATCCTCGAACGCGTCGGTCGCTTGCTTGACTCGATCTTTTGCCGCTTCTAATTCAACCGCCTGTAACCGCTCCTTCTCTTTGATGGTCTCGTATTGCTCGAGCGCCTTCATGTTCGGCTCGAGACGAGCGAGCTCCAGAGAAGCTTCATCGATTTTGATTCTAAGTTCGTTTTCTTTCATCTCGCGATCCATCCTGCTCGTGTGTTTCAGGTCGCTCGATAAGTTGGAGTAATCTAAGACGATGTTCGTCGCTTCCGTGGTCGAAGGCTCGTCGACTTCCATCGCGTCGCCGCCGCCGATGGCGAGCACGCGAGGCAGACGCATCTGTTCCATGAGCGCGCTGGAGATGATTCCGCCTCGAATCTCGCTGAGAGCGTCGATGTCGTTTTGCTTGGTGGAGAGTAACTTCTCGAGGCGATTCTTTTCTGTCGTCGCACCGTCACTTCTCTGCTTCAACACCTTGAGTTCGCCCTCGAGAGAGGAGGCGTCCGCCTTGGCGGTGTTGAGTTCCTCCTCCATCTCCGCGCACTGGCTCTTCCATTCGTTGAGCTCCGTCGTGGCGCTCTCCGCCGAGGCATCGAGATCTGCCACTTCTTGTCGATAGCGTGCGAGCGAACCCTCCGTCGTCTTGATCGATCCGTTCATGTCGCGGCTTCGTTCGTAATTCAACTGTTCCTTCCACTTTGAACGCTGCGTGGCGAATCTGCTCTTCTCTTCAGCTTCCTTTTGTTTGCGCATCAAGTGCTCGTTCTCGTACACGCGAATGTTCGCAATCTTGAGCGTCTTGACGAAGGAGGCGTAAATCTTATCGACGATGGCGTGGATCTGCTTGTCGAGATCTTCCAACTTGGCCGTACCCTGCGTCACCGCCTTCTTCGCCTCGGCGAGTTGAGGCTTCAACTCCTTGAGAGACGCGTCGATGACGCCCTTGTCGCGGTCCAATTTCGTCAGCTTGTCGCCCAATGCTTTCATGTCAGCCTTTAAGAATTGCAAATCCTTTTCGATGGTGGTCTTTTCGGTGATGCACTGTTGCTCTTCGAGCATCAACGTAGTCAGACTCTTCATCGACCCGAGCTCGTCTTCAAGTTTCATCTTTTCTTGACGAGCGTTTTCGACGTCGACGCGACTAAATCTGTTCGCCTTCTCGGCTAATCCAGAGGAAGAACCACCGGTCAATCGACCGCTCTTGTCGACGAGAGTACCGTCTAACGAGACAGATTTAATTCGTTGCGCGCCGCTGAACGCCAACTTCTTCGCCTCAGCGTGCGTGTCGCACACGACAGTGTCGCCGCACGCAAAGAGAATCGCTCGCTCGCGAGACTTGTCGAATTGAAGAATATCGATGACGAGACGAGCGCTGCCACCAAGGTGACGCAATCGTTCGTTGACGGCTTGAACCTTGATTTCCTTCAACGGGATGAATTGCATGGACTGGATTCGTTGCTCCTTCAAGTATTGGATGCACTCCTTCGCAGTCTTCGCGTCTTCGACGACGACAGCGTCGGCTTCGCGGCCGAGGACGGTGATCACCGCGAGTTCGTACTTCTTTTGCGCAACTTTGATGAGCTCGGTCAGACGGCCGTGGACGCCCGGGAACAATCGTTTCATGGAGGCGATGGCCTCTAACGCCTTGGTCTCGCGCTCGTTTTGCTTGCGATCAGCCTTGGCTTCTCGCAACTTCGCGTTGATCGCTTCAATCTTTTCCTTGAAAAGTTCTTGGCGGCTACGCACGGTGCGCTTTTCCTCGGTAATTTCCTTCATCCTCTTTTCTAAACGCTTGTGTTCTTCCTTGTTCTGCTTTTCCGTCCCAGTCATCGTCACGAGGCGATCACTCTCGCGATCTTGCTGCTCTTGCAAAAAGGACAAGCGAGACGCGAGCTCCGCCTCCTTGCTCGTCAAGCGACTCACCGTCTCCTCATCCGTGCTCAACTGAGACGTCACTTGGTCGCGTTCAGTCTTCAACTTGAAGGTCGCCGTGCCGGACTCCATCTTCTTCGCGTTGTACTCGGCGCGTTGCTCGGGCGTCAAATCAAACTTGGAATCTCGCTCGGCTTGTCGCTTTTGTTCCTCATCGAAGAGCGCCTCGGCGTTGTCGATGTTCGCCAAGTGTTTCTCCATGTTGGCGATCTCCTTCGCTTGATCGTCAGCCTCTTTCTTGTACTTGGCGAGCTGCTTCTGCGCCAGTTCCATCTTCTTCACGACACGATTCTTCTCCTCTTTGATTTGATTCACGTGAGGGACGTGGCCCGAAATTTTCGAATTCAGCGCTTCAATCTTTCTGTCGAGCGTCAAGCGAGCCTTCTCCTTGGTCATCTTTTGTTTTCGTTTCTCCTCGTATTCTTTCGTCGAGGTCTCGCTCGCCGCCACGTGTTCGTCGAGAACCTCCTGGTGCGCCTTTTTCTCGTCGCGCGCGCGGTCGATATCGGCGTCAATGTGATACAGTTTGAAGAGCGCGCCCTCAACCTTCATATCGTTGATGCGTTCCAAGAGTGCCAAGTGCTTCTCTGCCTCTTCCTTTTGTTCGCGCATCTGCTTCTTCTGCGTCATCAGCGACTTCTTCTTGGTGAAACTCGTATGTGCCTCGTCTTCGGCGCGTTGTTTCGCGCGCCCATTCTCCGTGTATCTCTCCGCGAACTCGTCCGAACCCGAAATTTGTTCGATGAGCGTCGTCAACTCCTTGGGCGTCTTTTGCGCCACCGCCTCGATATCACCCTGATACACCAAAAAGTTACGCGCCTTGACCAAAATACCGTACGATTTTAATCGTTCATTGTACTGCTCCGCCGTCAACCGCGAGCCGTCGATCTCGTAGTGCGTCGTACCGCTCGCGTCGATGACTCTCGTAAACAACGTCTCGCCCTCGTTCTCCGGCACGTACGCCAACGTAACCCGCGCGCTTCGTCGATTCTCGCTCGCATCCGCCAAGTCAAAGGTGTAAATCAAATCCTTAAACGACGATCCACGCAATTGCGCGCTTCGCACGCCCAACACGAACGAGATCGCATCCATGAGATTCGACTTGCCGCTGCCATTGGGTCCGATGACGCTCGTGAACGATTTGAACGGACCGATCGTGTGCGCGCCCTTGTACGACTTGAAGTTTTCCACCTCGATGCGATCGATGCGTCCTCGCGCGGATTTCGCGCGCGGCGGGGGCGCACCGACCGTCGCGAGCGCCGTCTCCGTCGCCATTGCGATTCGTCGCGATTTGAAATTTTCAAAACGTCAAACCTCGCGTCGTCGTCGTCACCGCGTCCTCGTCGCGCGTCCGTCCCTCCGCGCGCGGCGCGGACGTCTCGGGGAGAGTACGATGCGTCTCGACGCCGTCGCGTCGGCCGCGCGTGCGTGCGCGTGGACGAACGTCGCGGAGTCGCGCGTCCGGCGTCGCGGTCGCCGCGCGGCTGTCGAACGCGAGGGGGGGTACATAACCGTTCATGAACCGTGGTGAGAGAAGGGGTCATGAACGGTCGGCTGTGGGGTCACCTTTCGTCGGGAGACAGTTGTCGCGTCCGCGCGCGAGACGCCGGCGCGCCGCGCGCGAGGCGCGGGACGATGTCGAGCGACGCGAAGCGCGCGCGGAATCGTCGCCTCGCGCACATGCGTCGAACGCTGGATCGAGACGGGTACTTTGACGTCGACGCCATGCGGGCGCGAGCGCCGGCGCTCTTCGATGAAATCGTCGGCGTGCGCGTGGTCGAGGCGGACGAGGGCGACGCGGAGGCGAACGAGGGGACGATGGGGGAGAGGATATTGGCGAGGGAGCGCGCCAGGGAGTTTCGGGAGCGCGAGGAGGCGAGACGAGCGAGGGAGCTCGGTGAGGAGGTGGAGAGGGAGGCGGAGGCGGCGGGACGGGCGACGGGCGCGGAGGAGGACGCGGTCGCGTCGAGGTTCGGTGAGGCGTTTGCGCGAACGAGTAGGAACGCGTTCGGGAAGGATATGTCGACGGAGAAGGTGAGCGACGCGACGTGGCGTAAGGCGATGTTTCAGGGTTGGGGCGAGCGCGAAGAGCCGACGACGAAGACGAAGACGACTGCGCCGACGAACGCCGACGAGACGTCGGGGGCGAAGAACGAGACGTTCATCGTGGACGTGGACGATTTTAGAAGTTCGCACGGTCGTTCGCAGACGTACATCTCGCAGGAAGAGTACGTGGAGCGCGCTGAATACTTTGAGCGAGTCATGCGCGAGCAGTTCTTAGCCGGCGGCGACGAAGACTTCGATTACGCCGCCGTCGACGGCGACGATGGACTAGATGAGCACTGGCGAAAAGAGCGCGATCAAGACGCCGAGGATAGATACTTTGACGAAGATTAGCGCGGACGTCCCGCGATTGTTGAATAAAACATGTAGTACGCTAGCGCCAAAAGCGTGAGTCGCATTCTAGTGGACCCACACAGTCGTCCGCGCCGGCGAAAGCCTCGCGCGCGTGGACGTGAGCATGCAGGATAAGAACGAGAAAGCGTTGACGGCGCTCGCGCGCGAGGCCGGGAACAAGTCGTGCTTCTCGTGTGTCGGTCCCGGTTCATTGGTGCGTGCGTGCGAAGGTTCTTTCGAAACAGAAATTCCGGACGCGCGCGTATTTTCGCGTACGACGTCGCGCGCGCGCGCGATACGGCGCACGCGCGCGACCTCGTGGGCCATCGAGTCGATCACGCCCGAATCCGCGCGCTCTTGTCGCGCCTTTCGCTCGCTGGGCGGAGATTCTCTCGTCGAATGCACTGGATTAGATTGACTGACGAACCCTCGAACGCAGGCGCCGCGCTCCGTGTGCGTACCTTTCGGGATTTTCGTGTGCACGAGATGTTCGGGGATATTCAGAGATTTCAACTTTAGGATCAAGAGCATCAGCGCGTCGACGTTCTCGGGAGACGAGGTGGAGATGTTGAAGAGACAAGGGAACGACGCCGCGAGGAGAACGTTTTTAGCGCGGTGGCCCCAAGATAGAGCCTTGCCGACGAGCGGTGATAGAGTATTAGGAAAGAATTGGATCAAAGCTGTGTTTGTTGATAGAATGTACTATGGTGACGGTGGAGCGAGTCAAGCGCCCGCGGCTTCCACGGCGGCTCCTGCGGCGACTGCGCAGGCGGCGGCGGCTCCCGCGGCGACGAAAGCCCCTGATTTATTTGGAGGATTGTTCGATTCACCGCAACCGGTTCGCAGCGCACCGCCTGCTCAAGTTCCACAGCAGCAAGATTTTCTACAGCAGCAAAGCGCGCAGCCAGCGGGTGGTAACGTGAACTGGGACGCGTTCGCGTCTGCGGCGTTCTCTGCACCTCAAGCTGCGTCCGCACCCGCGGCGGTGACGTCGTTTGCGCCTCCGCCAGCTGCGCACCAATCGAACGCTGCTTTACCGCCGCAAGGCTTTGCGGCACCAGCTCCGGCGGCGTCGGCGGCTCCTGCAGCTCCGCAGGCACCACAACAGGTAGACATGTTTGGAGGATTGACGATGGAGCCTCCGCAGCCGGCGCAACAACCGGCGCAACAACCAGCGGAACAACCGGCACAACAACCGGCGCAGCAGCAGGATGTGCCACCACAAGCTCAACCGCAACCGCCAGTCGTAGAGACGCGCGCGCCTCGTGCTGCTTTAGATGAAGATTTTTGGGCGGCGCCCGCGCAGCCTCAAGTGCCGCCGCAGATGATGGGTGCGCCGCAGCACACGCAGATGCCTGGTATGCAACAGCACATGCAAATGCCGCCACACATGCAGATGCCGCCACACATGCAGATGCCTCAGCACATGCAGATGCCTCAGCACATGCAAATGCCTCAGCAGACGCAAATGCCGGGTATGCAACAACAGATGCAAATGCCGCCGCAGATGATGGGTGCGCCGCAGATGCAGATGCCACAGCAAATGCAGGTGCCGCAGCAAATGCAGATGCCGCAGCAAATGCAGATGCCGCAGCAAATGCAGATGCCGCAGCAAATGCAGATGCCGGGTATGCAGCCCCCGGGTA
>Ga0208410_1000660_pt1 | contig 19543 bp, 18 predicted proteins | sample ETN02SmetaG_3_FD_185787 | JGI IMG/M metagenome (GOLD analysis project Ga0208410, IMG submission 185787) | Marine microbial and viral communities from oxygen minimum zone, Eastern Pacific Ocean - ETNP2014F10-02SV257 (SPAdes) (version 2) | ecosystem: Environmental > Aquatic > Marine > Oceanic ... | reverse complement strand
AAGAAGTGGCTCCTATCTGGGATTTATGCCGGGCGCTCAATCGCTGCAGCTTGGTTCATAATGACTCCAATTACAGCCAATACTGTGATTATTTTCTCCTTCGCAATGGGCTTCCTTTGGCTTGCAACCGTACCATTGACCAGCGGCTTAGTAGCACATATCTACGGGCTAAAGTACATGGCAACTCTGTATGGCATAGTCTTCTTTTCACACCAATTGGGAAGTTTCGTTGGAGTATATCTTGGTGGAGTATTGTATGACATGTCAAACAGTTACACAACGGTTTGGTGGATAGGAATAGCAGTAGGTGTATTCTCCTCGTTAATTCACTTACCCGTAAAGGAAGAATTCAGACTAACGAAGCCCGAACCGTCCCCTGCATGACTGTAATGCTCAAATGGGGTAGTCAGTTGGGGCGAGATATTGCCGGGGTGGCGTAGTTGGTAGCGCGTCGGACTCATAGGGTACAGATGACGGGATTTTTCCTGTCGTCACGATCGATGAGCGCACAAGCCTAACCGAAAATGTCTGAGACATCCGAAGGTCGCGGGTTCAAGTCCCGCTCCCGGCACCACAATTTCACTCGTAGGCCCATTCGCCACTACGCATGACTGGAACTCTGTCACCATCTTGGGTAATTCCATCGATGTCTAAATCCCCAGAACCAATCATCCAGTCTACGTGAATATTGGATGAATTTCCACCGGCAGCAACAACGGCTTCAGGATCTTTACCGATATCTCCCTTGAAACACTTTGAGTAGCACTGTCCCAATGCGATGTGGCAAGATGCATTCTCATCGTAGAGAGTGTTGTAGAATAGTAGTCCAGAAGCACTGATTGGAGATGAGTGAGGTACCAAAGCAACTTCTCCGAGTTTTCTGGCTCCCTCATCGGTGTCAATCAATTGTAGGAAAACTTCCTCGCCAATATCTGCTTTAGCCTCGACAATCTTTCCTTCTTCAAATCGAACTTCGATTCCATCGATTAGAGTACCTCTGTGAACCAGTGGTTTGGAAGCACGAACTGTACCATTTACTCGATCAGCGTGAGGGGTTGTGAAGACTTCCTCGGTTGGAATATTCGGAGTGCAAGTAATTCCATTTCGTGATGTGCTCGCTCCACCTTTCCATGCGTGACCATCTGCTAGACCAAGCGTTAGATCAGTTCCTGGTGCGGTGTAATGTAGGGAGTGGAAATTTTGTTCATTCATCCATTCCTGACGCGCGGTTAATGTTGCTTGGTGTTCTTTCCACGCAGCAATTGGATCATCATTGTCAACTCTGGAAATTGAGAAAATTGCTTCCGCTAGAGCGGCTACTGCGTCGTCATCATTCTTGTCGGGGAATACTTGCTTAGCCCATGCAAGACCAGGGTAAGATACGATATTCCAATTAGTCACGAAATTAGTAATCGGCTCCATTGCTGGCTTAGCAGCCATCGACATCGACTTTCCTGCTCTTGCGACTCGTGTAGGGTCTTGCTCAGCCAGAAGTAGAGGGTTAGCGGCTGATACAGCAAGCCTTGCAGTGTTGTCATTGTAGGCTTCTCCCATCGCCTTGAACATCCAATCAGGAGCACGGTCAAGACTCTCATCGGTAGCATGCTCATAGCGGGTGAGTTGTAACTCATCATCGCTCAAAATTGTAGATACAACCCCTGCTTCATTCTTGTAGGCTTCAGCAGAAATTCTGCGGATTAGAGGAAGGGCTTCTACCGGTCCTGTGATGATTAGATCTTGTCCTGGTTGTAGGTTAAGTCCGACACGGATTGCTACCATTGCTAAGCGGTCTAGCATACTTGCATCGAAGGGGAGGTCGTCATCCGGTAGGATATTCATAGAACGTGCAATTATTGGATTGTAATTAACCCTTCAATCTGATTCTTTCAAATCGAAATATGCTTCCTAAGATTAGTCGGTCCAAGAGGAAACTGTATCATCATCTAATACGGCTATACCGATAATTTCCGTACCTTCTGCGCCTCTCTGGAAGAGGTACAACGCTTGTCCACGAAAGTAAGCCTCTCCCTCGGGATTCATTCTATCAAAATCAACAAATAGCGTTCCAGTTGTTTTTGCTACGCTTGAGAATTCTAGTACATTTAGGCGACTTCCAACATAACCATCCTTGTCCAGAGAATTTCGTAGCATAGAGAACCCTTCGACTAATTCATCCCTATCTGCAAAAACGGAAGTTCCAGACGGAGATGATGCGAAGAAAGGAGTTCTGCAAAGATTAGCAATGGATTGGATATCCTTGTTTTCGAAAGCGCGGATATATTCCATATAATGGTCCATTACCTCTTTTTCATCCATTGAATCACCTCATTCTTCAGGTTCAAGGTCTTTGGAAAATTGAGAGAGAAATTCCCAAGCTATTCCGTTGGTATCCACAGTGCCACCATTACCGGGGAATATGTCGTAACTTTCCTCATACGGATTGTGATCTGCTGCGTATATGGTAACTAGAGAAGCGACTGTATTGTTTGCGCAGTCTGTGAATGATTGAACGGAATAGAAAACGGTCGGTGAGTGTGAATCAGGAGTCTTATCCTCACATCCGTTCATTTGCCCCCATTGTTGTAGATTTTGCAGCGCTCCATGTTTTTGCGCATCCATATTTGGAAGATGGATTGCATCGTTAGAATACAGAATTATCTGGTCCTCTAATCCATGGATCTCCATGATTGGTATTGGGGAATAATATGGACTTGGGTCCTCTAATAGGTAGTAAGACATGCAAGCGATTGCAGCGAAAACATCGCTGTGTTCGTTAGCTAATTTTTGGCTCAAAGAACAACCATTTGACCATCCAGTAAGGTATATTCTGCTCTCGTCAATTGAGTGGTTGAATACTACTCTATCGATTATTTCCAAGATTAATCCAGTATCATTCAATCCAAGTTCACCCGCAGTACTGCAACAGTATCCTGAATTCCAAGAGTTATCGTATCCTTGAGGCCAAACTCCGATGAAGCCGTTTTCCTCAGCAAGGTCATCAAATTCTGAAAGATCGCGTTGATTTTGCATTGTGAGAGTGTTACCATGCAAATCGATAACCATCGGAACTTCTTGTGACAAATCTACCGTTTTGGGAACGAAAACATTCCAGCATCTCTCCATGTCTTCATGGTCCATGCATTCGATGTAATCCATGCCTTGGAAGTCATCGACAGTAGGCATGTCGCTACTCCCATCATCCGAGCTACCATCGCCTCCGGCGATACACCCACTCAAGGTTACCACCAGCAGCAGTAGCGAGAATAGAGAGGCAACAGCCCTCCTTTGCATATCTCGCGGATTGGGTGCTCAGCGATTAATTTGCCCTATATCATTCGACAGGCATTACGAAGTATTTCGTGAAGTAGAATATTCCATCAAAGGCAGACTCTTCATGGCACTTCTATCGCAGTGCACTCCCTATCAATCTTGAGTCGTCGCCAATGGAATACTTACTCTCCATACTAAATAGAGAGTGCATCGCGCCTCGGCTTAGAGGATAGAGTTGGTTCGATTTTCAGATTTAGGAATCGAGCCAGGCTTGATCGAAGTTTTGGCTCAGCAAGGCATAGAGGAGCCTTTCGAAGTTCAGACTGAAGCAATTCCAGATGCCATGCTTGGCAAAGACATCTGTTGCAGAGCCCCAACTGGTTCAGGCAAGACTCTCGCTTTTGGCCTCCCATTGATTTCTCTCACCCCCGAAGCCGAGTCAAAACGGCCAACATCTCTGATACTCACTCCAACTAGAGAATTAGCCGAACAGATTCGTCAAGTTCTGCAACCCTTGGCTCGCACAGTTGGCCTTGACGTACTTTCAGTCTATGGGGGAACTCCCTACAAAGGACAACTTAGGAAATTGAATCAAGGATCTGACATCCTAGTGGCATGTCCTGGCCGCCTAATTGATCTCTTAGATAGGAAAGCCCTGCGCCTAGACGACGTTGGAATTGTAGTTCTAGACGAAGCAGATAGAATGGCGGACATGGGATTCATGGAACCGGTTTGCTCGATTATGGATAAGTGCAGACCAGAACGGCAAACCATTCTATTCAGTGCAACTCTAGATGATGATGTGAAGAAAATTGTCGAGAACTATCAAACCGATCCAGTAGAGATTGGAATCGGTCCAAAAGAGATTAGCATGGATAGTATGAGTCATTTCTTTTGGAACGTAAAATCCAATCGTAAGGCAAAGCTTTGTGCAAAGGTTACTGACAAATGTGGTCGAAGCATAATATTCTGCAGAACCAGAGCAGGAGTAAATCGTCTTGGAGACCAGATGAAAGAAATTGGTTCTTCCTTTACAACTCTTCACGGAGGTATGAATCAGAAACAAAGAGACAAGGCGATGAAGAAGTTCAGTTCTGGTCGTTCACGGATTTTGATTGCTACAGATGTAGCATCACGAGGTATCGATGTTACCGATGTTAGCTGTGTCATACATTTTGATCCACCAGATGATGGTAAGGTGTACAAGCACCGAAGTGGAAGAACTGCGAGAGCTGGTTCTACAGGAACCGTAGTTTGCTTAGTCTTGAAATCTCAAATCAGAAAATACAAGAGGATTCAGCATGAGGTCGGTATCAAATGTAGATTCATCGAACCTAATTTCGATAGGCTCGAAGGTAGAGAGTTTGTTGAAGCTCCTCCTCTGAAATACGATGACGATGAAAAGAAACCTAGAGGCAGAAGAAATTCGAGGAACAATAAACGCACTCGTAGATACAGGAAGAGCAATGGATACAAGTCCCAAAAATCTGGTGAAAACGAAAATCAAAATCACAAAGGTAAGGGAAAATACAACTATCGAAATAAGAAAAAAGGCAAGAAAAAGGCCTCTTACAAAGACAAGCGAAATAACAAAGCCAAATTCAACCGACGTTGAGTGAGTCAAGTTTGGATTATTCAGCGTTTAATTTCATATATCCTGTAATCAGCATAGGTGCTGCAAGTATAGCGCTAAGTGTTACCCACTCCATAAAGTAAGCATCACCATTGACTTGATAACTGCCTATTCCAGAAATCAATAACATCGATCCTGCTGCAACCATCGCTAGTTTTGCTTGAGTTTCTCCATCAGTCAAATAGACCATTGCCAAGAACATTAGACACATTATCACATTCCATAGTCCAAATTCGAATAGGTTCTGATTTACAATATCAACAACTGCTTCTTTATCCTCTCCGGATAGACTCTCCATCAACTCCGGATGTGCAGAATCAGGGTGGTCTGTGCCCCCTTCTAGTCCTGTCATCAAAGGCCCTAATCCTAAGATTAGTATTAGGACAACCGAGCCTACAGTAACCCATGTTTTTGGTTCCATAAGTGCTGCTTTGATATCCATATTTCTCACCTCACACCCATCCGGAAGCCAATAATCCGCTAAGTGCCAAAACACCCCACAGAATTACTGGTGGACCATTCTCCTTCCAATTCATTGTGATAGGTTCCTTACCCATTGTGTATTCTAATCCTTGAGATATACAAACCACGAACCAAATCCAAACCGGTCCAGCCAATACAACGGCTAGTCTGGCCTGTTCTTCACCGTCCATGCCTAGAGCGGCGTAGACTAAGGTGACCGAAGTCAGAAGCATCCAACCTGCTACCATTTTTGCAGTGTCATCCGCCCAATTTGTCGCCAGGAGGACTCCAGGTCCGGTATGACCAAGAGCGACTAAAATTAGCCAAATTTGTGGATCTAGAGGGTCCATTTCACTCATCCCCCTTGGGATGCAGAGCACCGGAAATAAACATCGGTGAAGCGATTATTGCATGCATAATGAGACTAAAGAGAACGAAGTTCTCACCTTGCACATACCAAGCAAGGGCAATCAAAACGCCCCATAGCACTACTACACCTCCTGAAAGAATGGCTGCTTTCGATTGAGTAGTACCTTCGGTCAAGAAAGCCAGTGCTAGGATGAATACAGCAATGCTTACTCCTCCTGCTCCAATTGAGAACTCGCCAACTGACATTAATTCGTCCATGGTTTCCTTATCTTCCGTACTTGCATCCGTGTAGATATCACCGTAATCTTCGCTAGTAAACATCTCTGTTTCACCTGAGATACCACCAAAAATCGGACCAATCCCAAATAGTAACAATACAATAACTCCCGAAAGAATCATTCCTCTGCGGGGCGTCATCATTTCTTTTGCGTTCATTTTAATTTCTCCTTGTCGGACTATTCCGACACCCGACTGTGTGGAATACGCGGACTATCAAGGTTCAGTTATCCGCTTGATGTCAAAATCCGGTGAAAATGATGTACTCCAGTTTCCATTTTCGGAGAATAACGCCCTCTTTCGTACGATTTCGATAAAACTCCTCGTTGCGTAGCCTCGACGATTTCTTGATCTTCGACTTCCACCTTATCTAGGTCTCCGCCAGCTCCCTTGCCAAGCATTCCGGGGTTTCCAACATATCCATGGTAGACGATACGAGTCCTATCGACAGAGAGCGGAATCACCTGATTGACTGACAATCCCCATGGGTAGAAATTGAGCATTAATCCAGGGTAGAACCAGTAGTAGTATGCCGCTACTTTCTCGCCATATTCGGATGAATTTTCTGGCGGTTCAAAGTGAGGTTCTCCTTCCTTGGCGATACCAATTTGTAATACTCCTCCATCGAATAATTCGGTTCTATATTCGTCTTTATCCAACACATCGTGTAGATCTCCGTGAACAAATGGAATGTGGAATCCTTCGAGATAATTGTCAACATAAAGTGCCCAATTTGCTTTGATTTCATACGAGCGATATCGGCTTGGGTCGTGCTGGAAAGATTCGACATCTAGCCAACCCAATCTTGACTCTAATTCTGTAATTGCCTCCTCGAGATACAAATCTCCTCCAACTAATTGCAGACCCTTCCAATCGGTTATTGGAAAGTTAGCCAAGTCGTCTGAAGCAGAGGGAAAACCTTCGACATCTTGGAACTCTGGCATATTCTTGAAGCAACCATCAATGCCGAAAGTACGACCATGATATCGACATTGCAGAGTGTTGCTATTGCAGGGTTCGGTGGCTACTAGCATCCCTCTATGTGTGCACACATTCGAAAGACACCGGACTCTGTCCGAATTGGTCAGCATTAGTGCTTCACCGAGCATTGTTTCAATGTCAGTCAGAGGAATCACATTATGCTCAGCAAACTGACTGGAATGAGCTCCGAAATACCAACAATCTTGCATCCCACTTATCAGACTACGGAATGTATCCTCATCGGTGTAGAATCTCGATGGTAGGGTGTGAGCCTTGGCGATGTCCGCGTGAATCAATGGCTCCGACACGACAACTCCTGTGCTTGGCGTGTGAAAGAATTGTCGCCTCACCTATCAGCAAGTGCATTTGGGTGCCGTCGCATTGATGGAGTGAATCACCTCCTGAGGATACATGGGAGAATGGCCGGAAGCGGGGACGCCGGTCAAAGTGACCGTCAAGACTTGGTCTGGAGTGGTCGAACACGAGGGACTCTCTTTACCTGCTGCAGGTCCTAAACTAATCACTCTAAAATTGGCCAATGGGTACAATGTAAGCTACCCTGAATCTTACGTCGAATCGGTAGAAATTCTCGATGAGGTTGAGATTTCTGAGGAAGAAGTACCAACTCCTATTGAACAGGATGGAAATCTTCCATTGGTGCATCTAATTCACACTGGTGGAACCATTGCCTCGAAGGTTGACTACGCGACGGGTGCTGTTACCGCTAGGTTCGAGCCAGACGAATTATTGCAATCGGTTCCCGAGCTAAAGTCTGTGGCTCGACTAAGGGTTGTCAAACTCGGTAATATGTTCTCGGATGATATCAGGCCTAGGCACTGGAATCGAATGCTGAAAGCTACTGAGGAAGCATTTGCTGAAGGTGCTGTTGGAGTGGTGATTACCCATGGCACAGATACCTTACATCTCAGCGCTGCCGCAATGGGCTACGGCTGGGCTGGAAATGGTGGAAGGCCGCCAGGGCGAATAGCGCTAACAGGCTCTCAGCGCTCTCCCGATCGCGGCTCTAGCGACGCTGCGGAGAACCTCGTAGCGGCGGTACATTGGGCTGCTCATGGACCTGAGCCGACTGGTTATCGTGATGCGAGTGTTGTAGTCATGCATTCAGAATCTTCGGATGGTAAATGTGCAGTTCTTCCTGGAATCGCTTGTCGTAAATACCACTCATCTCGAAGAGACGCTTTCAAGGCAATCAACCAGGGTCCTTTGGCCTGGATAAACAACGATGGAACTGGTCCAAGTATCGAGATGGCAGAGCATGAACCCGCCGATGCGAGGGTTGAGGCGATCTCACCCATGATGTTCAATGAAGATACCCGAATTGCCCAATTTATCGCGGACCCTCACTTAGATCCAAATCTGGTTATGTTAGCAATAAAGGATGAATTCGATGCAATCGTTTTGCATGGCACCGGTCTTGGACATTTACCAATATCAGATCCTCAAGATGATTCTCCCGAGAATACGAAGTTACGTTTGATGCTAGAAGACCATTGTTCAAACGGAGGGGTAGTTGTAGTAGTGGCGCAAACAATTCACGGTCCTATGAATTTGAATGTCTATGCCAAGGGAAGAGAGCAGCAAGAGATGGGGGTCATAGGCCATGGTTCACTTTGCCCACCGGGTTCAGCCTTGGTCAAGTTACACCATTTACTGAGTAGAGGTGGCGGTCAGGAGACAGTTGCAAGCAATTGGACAGAAGATTTGTGTGGAGAGAACCCTCACGATTCCATGGACTGAGATGGAGGCTTCACATGGCCGCTCCAATAGATACCTTCGAATTTCCTCGCACAGGCAAAAAGTTGCTTAATCGTGCTGTAGTAGCTGCGATGACCAACAAACAAAGTAACGAGGATGGTTCACTCTCAGATGAGGAAATAAATTGGCTAATTCGTCGTGCGGAAGGCGGCTTTGGAATCGTAACAACAGCCGCGACACACGTCGTTCCAGAGGGCCAAGGCTGGGATGGAGAGATGGGAGTATGGGGCGATCATCAATTGCCCGGTTTGACCCGTTTAGCGTCTGGAATCAATGAACACGGAGCAGTTTCCTTAGCACAGATTTTCCATGGTGGAATGCGCTGTCCTCAGAGACTGACAGGAGTCCAGCCTGTATCTGCGAGTATCAATCCAACAAGCGATTCAGATAACGGTGAAACAAGGGCATTGGAAGATTCTGAGATTGAGGCATTAGTCGAGGCCTTTGCCATGGCGGCATCTCGCTGTGAAAAAGCGGGTTTTGATGGGGTTGAGATACATGGTGCTCATGGATATCTTGTCTGTCAATTTCTCGGAACTGAGACCAATCGTAGAGAGGATAGGTGGGGTGGCTCACTAGAGAATAGAGCCCGCTTCTTGCTTCAAATCATTGAGAGAATTAGGCAAGTTACTGACGATGATTTTCTGCTTGGAGTTCGGATATCTCCAGAGTACGATAAAATCGGAGTCTTGCTTGAAGATTCTCTAGACTTAGTCGATATGCTGGTAGAATCTGGCATAGATTTTCTACATATTTCTTGTTGGGATTGCTTCACCCCACCTGCTCATCATGACGATTCTCGAATGTTGACCGAGATCTTCGCTGAGCGTCTTGCGAATCGATTACCAATGATTACCTGTGGAGCTGTTTGGTCGACTGCTCAAGCGCAGGAAGTTATGGATCAAGGCGCGGATCTGGTCGCCGTAGCACGTTCAGCCATTGGCCATGCAAATTGGGCAAGTCATCTCGGTGACTTAGAGTACGATCCACAACGCCCGCCGTTTACTGCTGAGCATCTCTTGGATGAGGGGCTCAGCGAGAAATTTGTTGACTACATGCGGGCTTGGCAAGGTTTCGTCGTTTGAGCTTAGTTAGCCGCTTCGATGAATAACCGCTAGTGGTTTGGCTTGCTTATGGCGGGCGCATCACACTCGGATGATCTCGACGCGATGCGCCAAGAAGCTCTCAATGCAGCCGACCGGATTAGCATGGAAGAATTGCGAAAATCCGGCCGCCAAACTGCCCGAGAACGCATCGCAATGCTACTTGATGCAGATTCATTTGTTGAGGTAGACAGTTTCGTTCAACATCGTTCTGGCGACTTCAACATGCACCTTCACCGACCATATGGTGATGGAGTTGTTGCAGGTCACGGCAAAATAGACGGAAGGAGAGTAGTTTGCTTCGCTCAAGATTATGCCGTCTTTGACGGTACAATGGGCGAGATGCACGCTCGCAAAATTGCCAAGGTTGCCGAATTCGCAGAAAAGTCGCAACTCCCCTTAGTTGGAATTTGGGATGGCGACGGCCAACGAGTACAGGATGGAGTTCCGGCTTTGGGAGCAACTGGAGAATTGCTCGACATCCTCGTCGCCTGCTCCGGTCGCATCCCTACTTTCTCGATAATTCTTGGAACGGTCGCAGGTGTGAGCGCCCTAGCCGCGGGCCTCTCTGATTTTGTAATTCTCTCCGATGACCATGGCCAGATGTTCATGCGTTCACCCTCCTTCATTCCCGAAATCGCCAGCGGCGAATTAGATCAGAATAGTCTTGGAGGCGCTGACGCTCACGCTTCACGCTCTGGAGTGGCCTGCATGGTCGCAGAAGATGAGGAAGATGCAATACTAACTGCGATTGAAATTCTTTCATTCTTACCAGACCATACGCTTGCTGAGGCAGTCACTCTGAGCAGTGGTGATCCCGCAGACAGAGCCTGCAAGGCTCTGACGGATATTGTCCCTGCAGACTCGAATATACCCTACGATATTCGTAAAGTAATCTCGGAAGTAGTCGATGAGGGGCGCTTCCTGGAACTATTCTCAACTTATGCTGAAAACATTGTAATCGGCTTTGCTAGACTAGACGGCCAATCGGTCGGAATAGTTGCTAATCAGCCGAAAGTTTTGGCGGGCTGTCTGGATATCGACGCTTCAGTAAAGGCAGCTCGCTTCATTCGTACGTGTGATATATTCAATATCCCCGTTGTGACCTTTGTCGACGTTCCAGGCTTCCTTCCAGGAACCGTTCAGGAATGGGGTGGGATAATCCGTCATGGTGCCAAGTTACTCTATGCCTATGCTGAAGCAACCGTGCCCAAACTAACCGTTGTAACCCGCAAGGCCTACGGGGGTGCTTACCTCGCTATGTCTTGTAAACACCTTCGCTCAGACTACAATATTGCATGGCCAATAGGCGAGCTCGCTGTAATGGGAGCAGAGGGTGCTGTGAACATAATTCATAGAGCAGAATTAGCAGAAGCAGAAGATCCTGATTCAGCCCATTCTGAACTTACTGAAGAATATCGCAGAAAGTTCGGCGACCCCTATGTTGCGGCTCGCAATGGTTGGCTTGATGATGTAGTAGAGCCGGAGCAAACGCGTCTCAAGTTGATACAGGCACTGAGGCCATTGAGAAGTAAGCGCGAGTGGGTTCCGCCGAAAAAGCACGGAAATATCCCGCTTTGATCACAATTGATTCAGAACATAGCCAAGACTAGGGATTTCTTCTATCCTTTCAGGCGCGAAAATTCTCTTCCAAGCCTCTAGGTGTTGGGCTGTAACCATAATCACAGCGAAGTCATTCTTGCTTGCCTCTTCGCCGTAAGAAATCGATACCTGTTGTTTGGCAGGTAGTTCGGTCGATTCACCGCCACCAGCCGCAGCATCGAGGTCGATTGCTAGGTCAGCCTCACCATCTGAGATGATTGCAGAATCCCAAGGGCCACCAACCAATGGTCTTCGGCCTTCAACGGAAATAATCGATCCACCTTCTGCAGCCCAAGCAGCGGCAATTGCACGAGCAGCAGAACCGCCGCCACGCATTCGCAAAATGCTTCCATTCGGTTCAACACCGATGTGTCGGCAAGCAGCGACAAATCCAACACCATCGGTACTGGTTCCAGTCCATTTTCCATTTTGCAATTTTAACTGATTAATCGCATTAACACCTTCCGGTCCAGACACAGCAAGTCTTGTCTGTGGTGAATGTTTCAATGGTGCCGTGCAACTCAACCAAATATCTCCTTGTAGATTATTCAAATTCGTTTCAAACTCATCCATAGAATCCGCTTCGATATAGACAGATTGGGCAGTCAGCCCAAGTTTAGCTCCTACTAATTCGAACAATCGCGGGGTCAATGAGTGGGATATTGGATATCCCGCAATGCCCCAGTATGCTGGTCCATTCACTATTGGGGCCTATGAATTCTCCAAGATGAAGGTTTCAAGACGGGCAGGTCGGACCGATTGATGATGGACAGCGACCTTGACATCGCCCGAAAGGCAACAACTCGCCCTGTTGAAGAGGTGGCCGAGAGGCTGGGATTAGTGCGCAGTGACTTGATTTTACAAGGCTCTTCGATGGCGAAGATATCTTGGGACAGGCTCAAACAGGCAGGAGAAGGAAAGCAAGGTTTCCTAATTTTGGTAACCAGTGTCAATCCGACTCCATTCGGTGAGGGTAAGACCGTAACCACGATTGGACTGAATCAAGGGCTAAATCGACGCGGGCATAATGCAACCTGTGTAATTCGTGAACCTTCAATGGGGCCAGTTTTTGGAATCAAGGGTGGAGCCGCTGGTGGTGGCTTCTCTCAGGTATTGCCCATGGAGGAAATCAATCTACACTTCACCGGAGACCTACACGCTGTAACAATGGCTCACAACTTATGTTCTGCTATGCTTGACAACCATCTTCACCGCGGAAATGAATTGAATTTAGATCTAAATCGAATCCTTTGGCCCCGTGTCATCGACATGAATGACCGAAGCCTAAGAGAAGTCACTATCGGACTTGGAGGCAAGGCCAATGGAATAGTGCGAACCGAGAGATTCGACATTACCGCAGCAAGCGAAGTCATGGCGATTTTAGTACTTTCAAAGGACTACGCTGATCTTCGTGCAAGACTCGGCAGAATAGCTCTGGGGGTCTCTACAGATGGAGGTCTAGTGACTGCTGAAGATTTGGGTTGTGCAGGAGCCATGGCCCTACTTTTGCGAAATGCCTTATTGCCTAACCTTGTACAAACTCTCGAGGGAGACCCAGCCTTCATTCATGGAGGTCCATTCGCGAATATCGCCCATGGTAATTCATCGATTATTGGCGACGCACTTGCACTTTCATGCGCTGATTACGTCGTCACTGAAGCCGGCTTCGGAGCAGATATGGGGGCTGAGAAGGCTTTGCAAATTAAGGCACAAGCCGCTGGAAAGGTGCCAGATTGTCTAGTGCTCAATGTCACCGTTCGTTCCATGAAATTGCACGGAGATGGATTTTCCAGCGGTGGAGGAAAGAGACCTCCAAAGGAGGAGTTAGAGGCTGAAAACGTAGAGGCGACTCGAGCAGGTGCTGCAACAAATCTACGAAGACACGTACGCAACCTATCCTCGACCAATGTTCCCGTGGTTGTCTCAATCAATCGATTTGCTAGCGATACAGACGCCGAAATTGAGGCTATCCGTGAGGAAGCCGTAGCAGCTGGCGCTAGAGAAGTAGTAGTTTTCGAAGGACATGCGAAGGGCGGAGAGGGAGCAGGTGCTCTTGCGGATGCTGTTGTAGAAGCCTGCGCTGCTCATGATGCAGCAGGTCGCCCATACGAGCCGATAGTCGAGCCTGGGATTCCGGCGGATCAAACCATACTTCGAGTCGCCACTAATGTCTATGGAGCACACACAGTGGACTTTTCTCCAGAGGCTCACAAAACCCTCGAGTTATTGCGAGAGTGGGGTCTTGATAATCTGCCAGTCTGTATGGCAAAAACTCAGTATTCATTTAGTCACGAAGCAACCGAATTAGGTGCGCCTACCGGATTTACTCTACCAATTCGTGAATTGAGACTTAATTCAGGTGCAGGATTCATCGTTGCCGTCTGTGGCTCGATGATGACGATGCCCGGACTCCCCATTCGTCCAGCTGCCATGGATATGGATATGGATGAGGATGGAAGGCTGACGGGCGTATTCAGCTGATGGAAGTGAGGATTTGCGACAACTGAAGGCCTCGGATGAGGGTGTCAGACTTCGGATTGACCACGCCGATGATCTCTGGACTCTGGCTCAGATTTGTCGAGTTGGTTCCAATCTCGGAATGTTGTCTCATCGACGCGATTCGACAACTGGAACTCAGGAAGGAGGACGAGCTAAATCTGCTGAAAGAAAGCCGATGTGGATTGAGATTGATGTTTCAGAATGTTCCTTCCAAGCATTCACTGATAACCTAAGAGTTCACGGAGTTATTTCTGAGGCAAAGATCGATATTGGCTCTCATCACACACATATCGTCGCACCAGGGGATGAGGTTGAGATATCATTCGAAGGAGGACTCCCAGAGGTTGACCGAGAGTTGGTCAAGTCTGCTTTAGCCGCAGGAACTCAACCAAAGGCAGGACTGGTAGTGGTGGAGAACGATGAGGTATTGATTTTCGAAGTCTCAGGACATGGGATTAGAGACATTTCTTCGTTTTCAATGAGAGGTGGAGGTAAGCGCGCAGGCGATTCTACTGGAGTCCGTCGAGGCTTTTTTGAAAGAGTAGCTCGAGAGACAAAGATGGTTTTTCCTGACCAAATGCCACTAGTGATTTGTGGACCCGGAATGGCTCGTGAACAATTCGAAGGAATGCTTCGAGCAGTTGGAGCAGAGAATCAGATTCTCAATGCTGCTACTTCGATTGGTGGCCGCGCCGCCGCTAATGAGGTGTTGGCAGGCGGCGCTGCAGACGCGGTTTTGGGAGAACACGAATTGGTTCGTCAGGTTCGAGCAATCGAAGATGGCCTGACTCGAATTTCGACTAATGGAGCAGTCTCATATGGATTGAATGCGATCGAGGAAGCCTCGGAACAGGGTGCTGTCGAGATTCTTATCGTAGAGGCATCTTTGCTCCGCTCCGATGATAGATCAATTAGATCTAGATGGGATGGAATAACTTCTGCAGTCACAACAAATCGAGGTGAGGTAATACAAGCCTCGATTGATCACGATGCAGGTCAGCAACTTGTCGGTATGGGCGGAGCCATCGCTTTGTTACGTTGGAAGGTCGATTAAATGGAAACCGCCGTTAGAATAGTTGGATTTGGTGACTCGGTGGTTTCAGAAGTCTTGGACTCAGCAGATAGTGGATTTATCGATCGTATTGAGATTCCAAACTTATCGGATTTCAGTCATGGTGAAATCGATTGGCGAGGGCGACTAGAAGGCGCTCATTGGCTTGTCCTATCGACCTCTACTGTGCTTGCTGGAGATAGTGCGAGGAGCGCTCAAGGAGCAAGTATGACCTTTGCTGAATTCGAAGGCCCACGAACTGTTATGGTGACGGATATCCCTTCTGACCCAAGCCGCCTTGCCGAAGCTTGGGGTTTTGTTATCGAGAGGATTCGACAAATTCACATGCTGTTTTTCACCAAGAATGCCTTGTCGGCGGTAGCTAAAATTGAAGAGATGGAAGAATCAGAATTACTGCGTGAAATCCGATTGCGTGGGATGACTCCGCAAGTAATCGGTTTCGAGTCTTCTGAAAACACTGTCACAATTGAACATTCTTTGGGGAACTACGTAGGAACTTCGAAGGCTGCAAAAGCCTCGCAGTGGCTTGGTCGATACCTCTGCGAACTACCCTCGCAAGGTCCTGGTGCTGAGGGTATCAAAAATGCAGCAAATCGCTGTTAAATAGGGCACAATCAAAGGTATTCTGAACTCAATTTGATGTTCTAAGTCAAACCACCAGCGAATATGCCTTTAGTAGGGACACCCCTTGGGCTCACCCTGCGGGAGCGAAGCCTATGCCACTCAAACTCGGACCAGCCGGCGTACCATTGTCCTGTAAGGGACGAACAATTGTAGAGGGAATGGACGATATCACAGTTCTAGGTTTGGAGACAATGGAGATTCAAACAGTTCGACAAGTTCAGCCACATCACTTCGACCAATATTGGCAGGCTGGTATTCTAAGTCACAAGACCGACTTCGAAATGAACGTACATGGTCCATACTATGGTGAACTATTGGGTACCCGTCGTGAGCGTAATCGAACTCTATCTAAAATGGAGTCTAGCATGCAGGTCGGAAAGATAGTCAACGCTCGACACATGGTCTGTCATGTAGGCCCCTATGGAGAGTATGATCCAGGAGCCGATACCAACGAGGAGGTTGCCAACATACTTGCTGGAGTGGTAGAGAGAGTCAAATCAATCTGGGGTCAAGAAGGCGAAGAGGAAGATTATGCGGCCTTCCCTTGGGTGCATGAAGCAGAACCAACATTGGTAGCTGTAGAAACTTCAGGTCAGCAGGAACTTTGGGGGACTGTAGAGGAAGTTCTAGAGGTCTGCAACCATGTCCCAGGCACTGTCCCTGTGCTAAATATGGCTCATATTCACGCCCGCGGCCACGGTCGCCTAAAGACTTCAGAAGATTATGCAGAATTGTTTGATCAAGCCCGAGATACCTTCGGAGGCAAGACCTTCTACACTCACTTTGCTGGAGTCGAACACAGAATGGGTAACGCTCAACACTATACTCAGATAAAGAAGTCAGATCTCAAGTTCGAGCCATTCGCAGAATACCTTGCTGAGGAAGGCGATTGGATGGATATCACGATTATCTCTGACTCACCATTGCTAGAACACGATGCAATGTATATGGTACAACATTACGACAAGGCTCGCCAGAGATTACTCGAGATTAGAGCACGCGACGAGCGCAGAATGAAACTCGCCGCAGAATCTGGAATCGATGTTGAAGAGTTGGCTCGTCGCGAGAAGGAACAAGCAGAGGCTCGCAAGCAATCGCTAGAATCTGACAAAGAGAAGATTGTTGCCGAGATGTCAAAGACACCCGCTCAAAAGAAAATCGAAGCAAAGAAGGCTGAGGAAGCAAAGAAGGCAGAGGAAGCAAAGAAGGCAGAGAAAAAGCCAGCAAAGAAGAAGGATGACGGTAAGATGATGTCCTTCGATGATGGTGACGAAGAGTTCGATGACCTCTTCTAATCAGTAGTATTTGGTGGGACTGGCCGGACTTGAACCAGCGGCCTCCGCATCTTCAGTGCGGCGCTCTCCCAGCTGAGCTACAGTCCCCGTAGCACCTTTGCGATTCCACATTCCCCTTCAATACTTCTGAGGCGGTATGGTCTCATTCGATTCCGTCGAGAACTCTAACTTGCATCTCATTGAGAGAAGTCACACCAGCGGTTGCAGCATCCAGTAATGCATCTAGTTCTTCTCGAGTATAGGTGAATTCTTCACCGGTTCCTTGAACCTCGACGAACTTCCCATCTGCGGTCATCACAACATTCATGTCAACATCTGCATTACTATCCAAAATGTAATCCAAATCAGTGTAAACATCACCATCGATTAGTCCAACGCTAATTGCTGCCAGATCGTGAGGGATTACAGCATTCTCGTGTGCTAAGGCTTCCTCTGCACTTAGCGTAGGTGCTTCCATTCCTGACTTGATTTGGTCGTGACTCAGTCTCTTGTCGGCAGGTAAACAGCGTCCTGATGCAATCAGTCTTCTAACGCACAAACGCATTGCTATGCTTGCGGCTGTGATCGAAGCACAGCGAGTGCCTCCATCAGCGTTCAACACATCACAATCTACTGTAATTGCAATAGGGCCTAGAGCCTCTAGGTCGATTGCTCCACGAAGGCTTCTAGCAACCAATCTCTCAATTTCTTGAGTTCGGCCCTTTGCACCGCGCCTCTCACGCTGGAATCGTGAATCTGTAGAACCGGGTAGGAGGGAATATTCTGCGTGTACCCAACCTCTGTTGGCATCGCGAGGAAACCATCGAGGGAGTGAAGGAGCAACGGTTGCACAGGCGAGAACCATAGTCTCTCCTTGACGGTACAAAACCGAGGCATCTGCATTCGGTGTGAAGTCGAGAGTGACCTCAATATCCCTGATTTTGTCAGCCCCTCTATCTGAACCAATGTCTCCCGACTTCATCTTCGCCATGAGTCGTCGGCCTTCATTCTCCGTTAATATGTAACGCAGAATTATTCCAAGTTCATTTCCGTGCATGAGGCGGTCGAAATGATTCGACAACAGATGGCTCTGTGGTAATGTATGGACCTCCGATTAGGTCTACACAATATGGTACTGCAGCAAATATTTCGTCTAGAATTTCTCTAATTGAACGTGGGGATCCTGGTAAGTTGAGAATCAGGGTTGAACCACGAATACCAGCAGTTTGTCTGGAAAGCACAGCAGTAGGAACGTGCTTTAGTGAAATCGCCCGCATTTGTTCGCCGAAGCCAGGAAGCATTCTCTCACAAACCGCTTCAGTAGCCTCAGGTGTTACATCTCTTGGAGCAGGTCCAGTTCCTCCGGTGGTGATGATGACTGAACATCCCTCCTCACACAAATCGATGAGAGTCTGTTCGATGACTTTCTGTTCATCCTCAACAAGTCTTCTCGAAACCTCCCAAGACGAGGTTAGCGCCTCTTCTAGGAATTTCTTGATTGCCGGACCACTTCGGTCTTCGTATTCTCCCGCAGTAGCCCTGTCAGAGGCTGTTAGAATACCGAATCGACAGGTCTCATCAGTGCTCATCAGAGTTTGACAACAGCGCTGAGATGAAAACACAGTCGGTCATTCATCCTCAATTTCCGATGAGTATCTTCAAAGACCGTCAAGGCTCGTGCACTTATCCCGGAGATGATGTGGTGTCGAGCCTACCCCAACACACACTGAGTAACATCGCTCTAAAGGATGATTCAGAATGCTTAGCATTCAATCGTTCCCGTGTTCATATAGGCTCGATACTTTGCCTCTGAATGTGGGTGAACAGATGAGTGAAGATGGAAGGTATTCAACACAGATTGCTGTGGTTAAAGAAGAATGTAAAGATGCAGATGAAGCCGAGATAATCAAGGAATTCAAGAGATACGAAGAAGAATTTCTGATACCTCCTGAAGACGCGCTTCGTTCTGTAATTCGTAAGTTCCAAATCGCTGCGGGTCAAGAAGTGTCTACAATTTCCTCACCATCACGTTCAGCCCTTCCTGAGAGAAAGGTAGCGAAATTTTCCGAACTAAAGGACGATGACAAGAATGTCACTATTGAGGTAGCTGTGGTGTCCTACATTCCTAAGATACAAACAGTCCGAGGTGAAGAACGTCAGATTGCTTATGGCTGGGTTGAGGACAGTCCTTGGGAAGGGGAAAGAGAGCGCTGGGATTTCACCGATTGGGGCGACCACTCGCAGAATCTAACTCCTGGTTCTGTAGTCCGACTGGAAGGAGTATCAGTCAATTTCTGGAATGACCGCCGCTCGATAAACATCAATCGTCCAAGCCGAGTTACCGTTCTCAAAGAAGGCGGTCAGCCGGTAACTAAAATTTCAGACGAACCAATTCCGATATCTGAGGCAGGACAAGCGGAAGGTATCGTTAGTGTAGTTGCTAGAGTTCTTTCAAAGAAAGACGATCAAATTGTCAAGAAAGATGGAAGTGGTACACTGGACATTGTTCGTGGTCGCTTGGCGGACCCTTCAGGTACTATAGGATTCATTTCATGGAGAGAATTCAACCATGAGGTAGGTTCACTGATCAAAATAGACAAAG
>Ga0208410_1000657_pt1 | contig 19551 bp, 25 predicted proteins | sample ETN02SmetaG_3_FD_185787 | JGI IMG/M metagenome (GOLD analysis project Ga0208410, IMG submission 185787) | Marine microbial and viral communities from oxygen minimum zone, Eastern Pacific Ocean - ETNP2014F10-02SV257 (SPAdes) (version 2) | ecosystem: Environmental > Aquatic > Marine > Oceanic ... | reverse complement strand
TTTTATCCGGGGATCTTTCCACACCTGCTCAACTCGCACGAGATTCACACGCGACGATTTCATTTTTGAGTTTTTGCTATGATGTATGGCGAGCACCGCCGCGTCTCTTTTTGTCTCCTTTGGAATAATATCGGTATCGTGACATATGACGACGTGCGAACCAGCACCCCCATCGGCGTGTAACCACCATTCGTTCGGGAAGCTTGATTCAGTGAGCGTGTCGTTTTCCTTCGCGTTCTCGCCCACCAGAATCTTGATTCCATCGGTAGAAAAATAAGTCTTCATCGATCAATACAAAATGTATGATCTATCGGTCGTTTGCTCGAATTTGTTAAATTTCAAACCACCAATTTTACTTTTCATGCGCTCGACGACCGAACCGGTGATCGTAAAGCACGATTCAAGGAACAGTTTTCCGTTGTGTTCAACGATGAGAGGTCCGGGGGTGCCGATCGAGCAGAGGAGGAAATCCATGTTTGGTTTATCCATGAAAATCCATGACTTAGGAAGAAAATATTGGTTTAAATTAGATGAGTAATCAAAGTAATAATAACACGGCGGCTTTTGAGACACCACCCACACAACGTCGGACTCAACCATCGTCACCGCGATCTAATCTTCAGTCACCACCCAGACCGAGGAGGAGATCGTTCAATCGACCTATACCACCACCACCAAGAATCTCGGGGACATCTAGCGGGAGGGTACACGTTCAACCCATTCGACCTACACCTAGAAGGGGGCAACTGTGGCCAACCAACGCAATCCCTCCGGTCAGCACGGTGGTAACCCGAACGAATCTACGACTTCCCGGAACCTCCTCGGTACACTCACCACCTAGAAAACCGCGTCCCATAAATAGAACAAAATACGAAAACATGTTAAAACGTATAACAAAAAAAGCTAAAATTAATAATCGAAATGCCAAAAAGAATGATAATAACAATTTAGTATCGTCGTGGATGAATGAATCAGGTATAAAGGCGGGAAAGGGTAATATTCCAAAGAATCGCAGAGTATTCCTCATGCCGGATGTGAATAGGACGGGGGTGATTAAACATGTATACGATAGGAAATTTATTAATGGCATGATTGAAGAGCAAGAAGTGGGGTTCGAACGAATCGTTCCTAATAATGAAAAATTCTTTACGTCGCCAGCAACCAGACGAAAATTTAGTAAAAAAGATATTAAAGCGTACCCACCCACCCCGAACACGAGAAGGCTCATAAGGAATAGAAATCGATTATAAAATATATACCCATGTCAGGATGGCGACGTCTAATTTAATGAAAATACATGAACAATTAAATTCCATTAAAAATAAACTAAACGCTTTAGAAAATAATAATACTCGAGAATATTTTAAACTACATTCTATATTCGCGAGAGTCTACACCTTATGGAAAAATACCGAGATAATAATTCCAAAGACGCGATCCCGAAAACCCGCAGTAAATTTGATAAACAATAAAATCAAATATATACGTAGAACTTTTAAACGCAAAGCACCAGAACTGTCGATGCCAAATTATATGGAACTCACTAAAATGTATAAGAATAGTCCGCGCACGTCGCCATATCACATTAAACTGAATAAGAAAGATGAAAAATCTATTACATGGGAACCATATTACGTTAATAATCTACCAATCGATTCGATAACATTAACTACAATAAACGATGGGAATAAAGCGATTAAGATAAATAAATCGATCTACTCGAAACAAAGTTTTAGAAATCTAGCGCGCGCGGCGATCACAAATGTCATGGGATATCATGGGAATTCAATTTTATTTATAGACCCATTGACCAAGAAAACCGTTCGAAGATCTCAGATCGAGCCCGTTACAATCCGTAAAAAAAATATATAATTTATGGTAGATGAAATTGGTATTTACACCGAGCCCATCGAAGGTTCATAAATATAGGGTTTTATTTCCAGATAAACGCGCTATTGACTTTGGGTCATACAAGCTGAAGGATTACACCGATCACGGGAATCCGTTACTCATGCGCGCACATCTCATTCGATGTGGTGGTAATTTGACGAGGGAACAGCTACTGGAGACGGATTCAACTGAGATACACAAGTGTATGCTAAAGGTAAAGACGAGCTCGACGGAGAATTGGGCTGACGTGTATAATCGCGAATATTGGGAACGATGGATACTGTGGTCTTACCCGACCGTTAATCAAGCGAAGCTACAGATGACACAGAAAAATGGGGTATTATTTATGCCGTTACATGATACATTTTATTAAATGAAAATTCTACTAGTATAGGCTGAAGCAGCGAATAGCGCCGCAGAAAGCGCGCGAGTCGGTTTTTCACCGAACGTGACTGGAATGGTGTGAATTCCATTCCTCCTATCTTCATCGATATCCTTTATATCCGCAGAATTAGAAATCCCCGTAGTTAATAACGCGACCGACAGAACATCACTATTTGTGATTTCCGTGTGTGTTATTAAGTGTGGAACAACCGCGATAGCGCCCGACCACAAGGTGCCGACATACACTGGTTTTAAAATTGGGAAATATTGTTTAAGAGGTCTGTACAATTGGACACATGAGGAGGACATGATACCTAATTCTGGAAGATTGAGAGAATCTAGGATAACAACCGAAGAAATTAACGCTAAGATAAGCGATTCTGGGGTATCATCAGTTTTTCCGTCGAGATATCTATCAGCACCATATGCCCATCGTGCACTCGTCATGATCCATATGAGAGGGAGTGGTTCAATCGGCGTACCTGTAGCCATGGCTAAGCCACACATTATCATTCCAACCCCCAAGCCCGTAGACATTACTATATATTAGATTATACTCCGGTAGATCCAAAACCACCCGATCCCCGTTCCGTACTGTCGAGTGAGTCTAGTTCTCGAATCGGTAGCGTTTCGCATCGCTCGAGTACAAGTTGGGCAATTCGATCACCTTCCTTGATTTCAAAATCAAGTTTTCCGTGGTTAAATAAAACAACGCTGACTTCACCCGTATAGTCGGGATCGATCACTCCCGCGCCCACCGCGATTCCGTGTTTTGCGGCGAGACCTGATCGAGGAGCAACCCTTCCGTATGCGCCGTCGGGTAGCCGAAAAGCAATTCCAGTACCCACAATCCCATGAGAACCAGCACTAATAGTAACCGCCTCGTTGCTATATAAATCATATCCAACAGCAGCAGCAGAACCACGAGTTGGAATAACAGCATTTTTAGTAAGACGGTGTACGCCCAGTTCAGTCATATGTACATGACATATGCCCGTATTCTTTATGTTCGTACGTTACTAGATATGATTACCATCCAGAATCAACTTGTCAACGTACGATCATCAAATTACAAAAAGTTAAAAAAACGTGTATTGTCGTCTACGTTCGCATACGGTACGAGTATCACGACGCTGTATTTTATGACCTATGGTGCGGAAGAGGGCGTCTCCGCGGCATTGGGGTTTGCGACGTCGGTTGGTTATCTCAGTTTATTAACGAGGAGCGTTGATAACATCGAAAAATATCCAGTTCAACCACAGTTGTTGATACCCATTGGAACGGGTATATTCGAATCCCTATGGAACGCCGCCCCATTCCCATTCGATTTTGATTACGGTGCGACATTCGTTGGGTTCCTCGCGTATAAATTCGCAGTACTCACAGTGGTCTATGAAGAAGTAAAAAAGATGTTAAAAGATGACACTACCTAGGTTCCTTCGGCATGTCTACCGTGATTTTTTCTCCCTGTTCATTTGTAGCGATTATTCTTTCATATTCTGTAGATTTATACCTGTTTTTTTTGTTCTCCGTGATTAACGATGGCATTTCCAGATTACCCAAAGTACTTGGTTTACGACTCACAGGTTTGGGTGGATTAGGTTGGGGTGCTATGAGCTCACCTAGGAATGAAAAATAAGAAAACATCTTACTCTCTTGTATACTATTATCTTTATATATAATAAGATGCCACCCAAACGTGGGCGTGAGAATGACACTCTCCCAGGTCGCACAGTCAAACAGCAGAAAGTTTTGAATATCATTGACCAGAAATTTATGAAAGTAAAAGATCAAACTTTTCAAAAATTTTTAATTAACGAATTAAGGAGTAAAGGACAAGAAAATTTAGCCATGATATACAAACTCATGGGGGCACCGGAAACATATAAAGGTATCCAGAGAGCTAAGAGAGAATCTGGTCTGACGGTGGATCAAATCATAGAACGACAAATAGCTAGTATGGATAAACATTCAATAAAGTATGACAAGAAGGGTAGAATTTTTGAACTTCGGTCAGGTGATATTCTAGACTTTGCGCTCATGATGTATCTCGACATGTATCATGATGAAACGGTTACAACAGATTTCCTTGGTTTTTTAAAATCCGGAATACCTACTACATTTCTTAGAAGTAAAAAGATACCCTTCCAAGAAACAAATTTTCTAAAAAAAATGAAAGACAATGGTATTATTGGTGATAATTTAATACCGATCAAGGGTTTCGAAACAAAATTTAAGAATAATCTATCGGGTATATTTGATCTAACAGATATAAAATACTTACCAGCGAGGAAAACTGGATTTATGAAAAGACGAATTTATGTGTGCATCGACCAGGAAGGTAAACAACAGCATTTATCTACGTTGGTAGATAGAGGTAAAATTCCTAGGAGTAATCCACCCCGATATTTGATTCTACCACTTTTGACGCCCGCAAACTTTATAGATGCCGGTGGGGGAATGGTTGGAGCGGGTGTTCGCGCAGAAGCGTCGCGCATGTTTGATCATACCCGCGACTTCAGGCTCAGGGGTAAATTCGTTCCCAACGTTGATACATTCATTTTCGGTCGCTCGATTATAAAAATTATACCTGGTGATAAATATAAAATAAAACTAAACAAACAGGAAATAACGGCCGGTGTAACAAAAGAGGTTGCAAAAAAACCCGGAGCTACAATAGATGATAAAATATCTAAATTTTTAGGTGATTTTTTACAAATATTATCTGTAGAGCTCATGAAAGAATCGAAAATACCCGTTGTCACCGCGTCGGGGGATGGTATGATGTCGGCGATGTCGATATTTATTCAACAAAGGGTATTAAATAAAGGTAAAAAAACGAAATTTATACTAGACAAATCTCTTATGGGGTCGGCGGATATTATAGAATTTTACGGTTTAAGTGGATATCTTAAGAGTGGAGAGGGGGATATTATAAAATTTAAAAATGGACAGAACACAAATAACAATTTCTCGCCGGGTTCGGGTTCGGTGCGGTCATATTCTGCAACACCTGACCCTAAACCGGAAGGAAAAAAAAGAAAACGAATACCAACACCACTTGGTGCGACATCGGGAGCCCGAAACCTCCTCAGGTCTAGAATGGCTTCCGCTGCGGTGCGACTCGAACTCAACAAGAAAAACAAGGAGATCAAGGAGAAAAATAATAAGATCAAGGAGAAAAATAATAAGTTAGCCAGACAGGTTCTTGAAAAAAGATTGAAAAATTTTCGGATAGCTAAAAGAGATAAAGAAATAGAGGAGAAGAAAAAGCAGTTGACCCAAAAAAATAAAGAAATTGAGGACAGGAAAAAGCGGATGGCCAAACTTGCTGAACAGAAATTGCGGAACGAAAAACAAAAGAGAGTAACTCCGAAGACCTCTAAAAAAATAATTCGAACGGTGCCTCAACTGGTAAGGAGGTCAGCCTCGAGTGGTTCATCCGCACCTAGAAAGAAAAAGAGCCCCAATTCCGTTACCCAGCGTCGTTCAGGTAATGGAAAGGTGGAAAGTATCATTCGAACCAAGAGTCCCGAAAATGTCGCGCGAACTAAGAGTGCGAGGCCAACCACATCAAATAGCACCAGGTCTAACCAAACGCGTGGCTAATTACGTACTATGACTTAATTTTATTAATACTATAGGTAGTATTACTAAAATTGAAATGATAACTAAAGTAACAACCATTTATATTAAATACTAGGGTTTTAATCTAACCAATCATAATCCTTTGTGAATTTGATACGACAACCGTCACATCGACGGCATTTCACATATGTTTGATCTACCACCGAATACACTTCGCACCTGTCTCGGCAAGCAAAACAATTATAATTTAATTTAACGTCTTTTTTAATTTTAAATTTTATGGGATGCTTCGTCCTCGATTCGGTTTGTAAATCCATAGACTTCCATATTAAGAAATTAGCCGTGATGATCTTGGTCATGATACTAGGTTAGAAAATAGAAACTACTATTTTTAAAATGAGTAATCTTGAAATTATCATCGGAAACATGTTCTCTGGGAAAACGTCTGAGGTCATTCGACGTCTTAAAAGGTACAAGGTCCTAGATAAAAAAGTAGTTGTTATCAACTCTACAAAGGATACTCGCGGTGAAGGAGACGTCATTCATACACATGACGGTGTAAAATTTAACTGTATAAAGTTAGATAACATAGCGGATTGTTTGTTAAAACATGAATTCTGTAGTGCTGACGTCGTCGCTATAGACGAAGCGCAATTTTTCGACAACATATTTAAATTCGTAAACATGTGTATTTTTTTACAAAAAGATATAATTCTCGCTGGGTTAGACGGCGATTATAGACAAAAAAAGTATGGTGAAATTCTAGACTGTATACCACTCGCGACGAGTGTAACGAAGCTGTCCGCTTTGTGTATGGAGTGTAGGGATGGGACACCTGGTCCATTTACGAAGAGGATAATTACTGATAATACTTTAGAGCTTGTCGGGGGTAACGATAAATACAAAGCCGTCTGTAGAAGACATTTATATGAATAATCACTTATGTGTTGTCGTAGCAAAAGTCGTAACCATCCATCCCCCGCTGTGGGAAAGGAACACCGCCAGCTTCACAGCAAATAATCCCACCGTTAGCACCCCAGTCTCCGTCTCTGAGAGGATCATTCCAACAAGCCTCAAAATCACCTTCGAATGCACCCGATCGCGCTTTCGAGGAGAGGGTTTCGCTAGGGTCAACGTTCCTCCACGCCGCGTCAAGTGAAAAATCACGCCTTCCACCCCCAGTTATTTGAAGTGCGCTGATCCTATCATGCCATTCATCCGGCACAGCTCTCCCACCCGGACTGTGAGATAACACGATTGATTCACCGGAGCCATCGGGGTGATTCAAAAGGCGTTCATATGCCTTGAACCGACAATCCACCGGACCTTTCGTCATATACGATGAAATCTTATCATCCATGATTACATCTCCAGCCGAATTACCCCACCCCTCTGTTCTCCACCCAGACGTGTCTCCCGTTCCATCTCCATGTTCAGCGACCCCAATCTCACACGTCGGATTCAGCCATGCTTTGCAGTCCGCCTCACTCTGCCCTGTACACTTTTGACATCGCGCGACGATGACTTCATCACTCCATGCGCTTATATCACCAACGTTGCCGACTTTTTCATCATCGGAACATGGTTTTTCACATGTGGTTGTATTTACCTGACCGTCTTCGACTATATCACCGGTCAGTGGTGGATGCCTACACTCTCGCGAGTCTTTACCAATTTTAGGTTTGATAATTTTATATGACTGTGATTTCGTCCCATATACCTGTTCGACTCCCTGATATACACAATCCCCAAAATCCCGCCACGCACCCAAACAATGCTGATCTTCGTTGACTGTGCAAGGATATGTTTTAATCAATGGGGATGGACATGGAATACCAGTCTCATTTGCCTCGTAACTTATTTCAAACTCTCGCGACATTTTTCCATCTATACATGGTGAATATTGACCCCATTTTCCAGAGCAATGTATTGGAGGGGGTAGAGGTTCGTCTTCCTCAGTCTCTTCCATGATCGCGTTTACATCTATATCTGTCACGGTATTATCTTTATTCACTGTAAAAGCCGTAACAGCCGCCAGTGCGGAGACTACGCAACACAGGATTACAACCAACAACATAGAAAAAATAGTAACCACTTTACTCGTTTTCATGTTATGTTATACCAATATTTTTTCTACTGGTATAATAAATATGCTCGGACTCTCTAAACAAAAATTCGGATTGATCGCCCCACATTTAGTGTACTTCACACTGGTCGCTTCTATAATAATTGTCAGAACCCCATCCATGTGGAGTAAGGATAAGTCATTAGTCTTTGCGTGTGCATTAGCGCTTTATCTCAGCGGTGCGCATCTTTACCATCACTATGAACTCTTAAAGAAATAAATGCTAATAGTACCATGCTACTTAAAACATTTCCGACTATAGCCAGTAATAAACCAAAATATACGAAACGTAAAAATTTAAAAAAACCAAAAAAGAAGAATCCATTCAGCGGGGTTAAACAATGGTTTATCGGGATAATGGGTGAAGAAATAGATTATGACAATTTCAAAAAAACTAATAAATGGGCGATACGACTCGAGGAACAAGATGATGAAGACGAAAATGATAGCGTTCTCTAATTTTTTTTATTTATATTCATAGGTGTCAACGATTTCGACGATTTAGACGACCTCGACGATTTAGACGATTTCGACGATCTCGGTTTAGATAAAGCGACCGTTTTCGTTTGTAAATTTTTTTCGATCGCGCTCATGGTTAATCCAATCAAAGACTCTTTGATCGTCTGGGAGAATTTTTGTCGAAGATGGGTCGATCGATTCGCCATGACCATTATAAAGTTCGATGACAGTCCAACACACACCCCGAATTCATCATAAGCCTGTAGGTTCGCGCCAGTATAGTTTTTTAATATTTCACATCCAAACACACCTTTTATCATACCGAATATCACATCCGAAGTCTCGACTCGCACAGGTCCGTGTGGATCAAAACAATATATCACGTCACCCCACCTGTATATAGCCACCGCATGATTCACACCCGAATCATTTTTAATTCCTACGAGTAGTCCTACTTTATGTTCGTCTCGAATAGATTCGAGCTTCTTTTCAATATCCTGTTTCATTTCACGGGATGGTTTTACATCGATCTCGATCTTAGTTATTTTCACATCTTTTGGAACGTTTTTTCGTATTCGTCGAAGAGTACACGCACTCAATCTTTTATACTGTGGACTTACAATGATTTTTTTCTTTGATGGCGATACTGACGTGCCCACACTCGCTGAAGCTCTTTTTCTCTTTTCGACCATGCTACTTTATATCTATATTTTTTTTATTAATAAATAATATGTTGTTGATTCTATTACTGATAGTACTTTATTTGGTTTTATCGGATCGACCGCGCGTCACGCGCCCACCCATGATCGAGGAACCACCCACGATTGATCAACCACGCCAACCGTTGATAATAGACGACAATATTGGCATGTTGGGGTATAAAACAAGGAATTTTGGTATATCTCATGGAATGTCGAAGAAAATGTTCGAATCAATGAAACAGGATGGGATGAGTCATGAAGACTTAAAAGAATTTTTAAAGATGGAAGATTATTTACTGGGAATTGAAATAGATTCCGTATGTCGAGGAATTGAGCGAGCGTTCGATGCGACTAGTGTATCGTTCAAGATCAAAGAAAAATTTAAAAAGTATGATTTTTCGTATCACACAAAACACATTAAACAAACAGCCGAACCTAATAAAACTATCAATAGATCGATCACTTGCGAAGATTCTCACGAATCTTAATGAATTTTTCGATTTGTTTCTTGGTTGGATTTTGGGTGATGACAAAGTTTACCACGGCGTTTCCATGCTTCCCGTACATCTTCTTTGCTATCTCTCTCTCATACTTATTTTTTCTATCGAGCTTCCACTTCTGAACTATAGATTTTTTAATTTTATCAGCTTCTAGTTTCTTTAGGTAGCCTTTTTTGTTCGTAATATTCGAATTATTTGATTTCCTTTTTAAGGTCGCGTTCATGTCGCGGACATCTTTATTAATGTTCATGACAGGTTTATATTTTTTCATCCATATAGAACCATATAATTTTACGATGTCATTCTTAATACTATTGTTATTCAATCGTCTTCGCGCTAAGACCTTTTCCTCTTCAATATTATTTTTAATCGCCTTGTTTACCTCCCTATTCAATCTCTTTTTAGCTATAGCATTAGAAGCCTTCTTATTCACATTTAATTTCATTTTTTCGCAGAGAGATTTAATCGTGTCGGTATCATCGACCGATATACCTTTACTTAATGCCATGCCAACTAACTCGTCGCGTTTATACATCACACATGGTTTGGCACCTACTTTGAAATTAGTATTTCCTAAATCAAATTGTTTAATCATGGAACAAATCTTTTCCTTTTTATTAATGGATTTGATTCCAACGACTCCAAGGGTCTTCGCCATCTGTATGAGTGTTTGTTTGGTCATCTTTTCGCATTTCTTCTTACCTATCATGACATTGCCCTTAGAATCATACGAAATCTTAATGTCTTTCGCGGGGGATTTCCTTTTTGTTTTCCTTTTGGGTGTCTTGTAACAACAATCATCACCTTGTGGATTTTTACGCGCGTTGAATCCATCCTTACACGGTGGGCGGCGCGTGGCTGGGCAGGTCGTCTTTTTGGCATTCACGCGCTTCTTAACCATTTTTTGGGGCATGGACGCCGCTAATCGAATCTTGCCATCACTGTGTAACGATTTCAAAAATTCTGGTGCGATATCATAGGCTTTCATTAATTGCGAAGGATTCGTGGCACCGGAGATCTGTATCGCACCACTTTGCCCTATTATGTATTTATGACCCTTATACACTATGTATAACATGGGTGAGAGTTCGGGTGTGTATTTAGCCTCGAAACCATGCTTTCTGCCGGATGCCGCGACCACTGAGAGCGAAACAAAATTTCCATTTATTCGAAATTGTCCACTCAGGTTATTATAGGTAAATGGGTTATACAAAAACGCGGAATTATTTGAGTATTTTCGAACCATGAATTTTCGAATAAGTTCAGGTTGGTTAGCTATATTAGTACCTATAAAGCCACCAGAGAATCGAATCTTACCGTTCTTGTAGAAATTCACCGTACCACCCTTTGTTTCGGTACCGTTTGTTATCGTAAATTTTATTTGAACGGTGAAGAAATTTAAATTTATATCACCTTTGGGTCCAAAATCCTTTGTATGCGAGAAACCTGTTTTAAAGCGTCCATACATACCGATTAATTCCTGTGTGTCTATATACAATCCCTCCCCTATCGAGGTCCTACCGATCGGTCGAGTCTTAAGCATGCGCTTTAAATCGATTCGAGCATCGGGACTAAAATTCGAATTAACAGTCGCGTTAAACATACCCGGATTTAAACCACTCAATGTGAGACTCGGTTCGTTTATCCCTCGAATTATGTTCAACGTGTCGTTGTTATTATTATTGCTGTTAGACATGTTTAAAAATTCCGCGAACTCACCGAGGTTTTCGTTATTAACCATCTTCTTTTCGAGGCGCTGGGGGAATGCCTGCCTAGCTGGAGCGGCTGCGCGGCGCACCTCGACGTTCGAACTGTTAAGGAAATTTTTGATCGACGCTGGTGCGCTCATCTAATTATATATAACATTTTTTACTAAACATCGGATTCATCGAATACGATTCCTTCCGAGACTACATCTAACCCAAAAATCCAGCGCTGATTCTGAAACGGCTGTCCGTTGTAGATCCCACTATCGTTTTTAACGGTAATATCATATTGTGAGAAGGGACCAACATATATATCCTTGTTAAACTGTGCTTTATCGAGATTGTTAGCCATACAATAATCTTTATAGTGTTCCATGAACTTCTTCTGAGGAACCCGTTTTCCAGCCTCTATGGTAACCTCGGGCGACTGTAGGAAATTTTCTAAAGTATTCGTAACTTGGGCGACTTGACTTTGAATCTCCTTGAAATAGGGAGGAACTATATTCCAAATGTCCTTATCCCTGTATTTTTGCGCGTATTCGAGGTACCCTCTGAGACACTTTTGTAAAATACTCGGTAATTCGCGCTCCAATTTCTTATCCAGTGTCGGATCAGCGTTCTTAACCTGTTTGCTAAAATCCCAGGTGAGAATCCGCCGCAACACACTCCCACTCGAATCCTTCCACCGAGGAACCTCATTTCCACCTAAACACCCAGGCACTTTCCACACCATAGTCGTCGCTGTTTTGTTCTTAATAGCGACCGACACTTGCTCGCCGCTCACGATCGACTGAAATTCAGCTTGTTCGAGCCTAATATCACCTCTAATTTCAGGAGATATGAACATGAAGCCATCGTAGATCGCCGAAAGTCCGAATTGCTTTTCGCAATTATTCGAAAGAGTCCGCGCGTCATCGGGTTCGTAGAATAAAGCGAAGACCTTTGTAATCAGGGTACTCTTACCAGAACGGGCAATTCCCTTTAGGAATGGAATGACCTGCCATGCATCTTGGTCGCCTAAATCAAAGCACAGTCGACCAGCCATGATATACATCCATTTTGCGACATCCGGCTCGAAGTTCTGATAATCCAAAACCGATTGAAAATTGGGGGTTGGAATATCAATCCAGTCTTCAATGTCAGAATAATCAATAAATTCTGTATCGAAATACTTACAGCTCACAACACTCTGGTCCAGGTTCTTAAATTCGTTCGATGTATAATCATAGAATTTAGTCCCATACAAACCTGTCTGATCCGACCAAACTCGTCCGTGTAATACACCGTTCTTAAACGACCATACATGTCTATCACGTTTGATCTCAGGAAATTGCATGTCAGTACAATTCTCTAAATTTTTCACCACATTGCCTATAACGTTCCCCTGTGAACATAGATTTTTCCATAGTTCCATGTCTGTCTCTTTTTGATTAACATCTGCGACGTATTGTTTGATTTCCTTCTCTTGTTTCCAAGCGCGCGTATCGTACCCTTCGGGTGTTTTAATCTGTTTGCAGCACCATCCCTTGTACCTTCTAATATTCGATTCATATAACCGATGTAATATAGATATCAAGGCAAGCTGATAGGGGTTCATATCCTCTACTGCATCACTGTTGATCGCAGAACTTCTAAAAATAGATGGATCTGATTTTGGGTTAATAGGTATCATGTGTGGTTTATTGATTCTTTCATAGATTCGATTATGTCGAAATATGATCTGCCATGCGTCTTCTATCTGATCGATCAATCTATTTATCCGCATGGAAGTTTTGATTTCGTAATCATCGTCAATATCTAAAACCTTTAGGGTCTTCGCACGATGATACATTAAACCCAGTTTCTCCTTTTCCCGTTCTTTTATGGTCGCGACCTCTTCTATATCTATATTCGATGGTAGTCCCGAATCTGGATTTATATTATTTGAATCGAATAAGTTTGTGAATCCCAGCCGAAACGAAATCCCCTCGTTATTAATTTCATGGATGCACCATCGTTCTTCCATTTCTGACAATATTATAAGTAATTTTTCGTTTGAACACTCGTGGATATCATTAGTCCATTGGATGATATCATCGGGTGTGTACGATTCCATTACCATCTGGGTACTCTTACTTTTATCATGATTCATTTTTCTAAGCCCGATTATTTCTGTAATTGTGACAATATTTTTACCATGATCTTATTTTGCATTTCAAGTTGCTTAGATATTTGAACGAGTGCGGTACATACTGTGTCACCTTCCTCGGTCGCAAATAAAGACCCAGCTATATTTCCTATGTTTTCAAGTAAACCATCGTCTTCGATCTCAAAATCATCAAGATCTATGTCATCTGGGAAATCATCCATATTTTCATCGTCTGAGATCTGAATTTGATCGGATTCTCCAGGCTGAGCACCATCCATGGCAATCTCAACTTCACTCTCAGTTTCGTATTCGGATTCGGATTCGGATTCAACCTCTTCTACAGGGATTGTAGTCGGTGGTTGATTTCTAGTCAAATCGGTCATGTGAATTATACCAGGAGAATTTAAACTGTGTTTTTCCGCGAAATTATTTTCTCTGTATATAGTACAAAAACTCTCACAATGGCCGGCGGTCTCATGCAACTCGTGGCGTACGGCGCCCAAGACGTCTACTTGACAGGAAATCCAAAAGTGACATTCTTCCAAGCGGTGTACAAGCGTCACACCAACTTCGCGATGGAAAACATCGAACAAACTGTTAACGGCACTCCAGCTGCGGATGGACGTGTCTCTGTCACCATTGCGCGTAATGGTGATCTCGTCGCCGACATGTACGTCGAGATGTCCGCCAAGGCGGCTGGCTGTGACGACGAGGCTGATGCGTGGTTGGCTGAAAAGGCGGTTAAGACTGCGGAACTGTCAGTCGGTGGACAACGTATTGACAAGCACTACCAACGCTGGTGGCGCCTCTACTCCGAGCTCTACCTCGACGAAGGTAAGAAGCTCAGCTACGGTAAGGCGACCTCCGCGACCCAGGCTGGCGAAAAGATCTACCTCCCATTGATCTTCTTTTTCAACAGAAATCCAGGTCTCGCCCTCCCACTTATCGCGTTGCAGTACCACGAGGTACGCCTCGACTTCGATTTGTCCTCCCAATTCGGCACCTTGATGGAAGGTTTCAAGGTCTGGGCCAACTACGTGTATTTGGACACCGAAGAGCGTCGTCGTTTCGCCCAAAAGGGTCACGAATACCTCATCGAGCAAGTTCAGCACACCGGCACCGACTCCGTCGCTGGTTCCGGTGAAACGCAAAAGCGTCTCTCGTACAATCACCCCGTCAAGGAACTCGTTTTCTGTTTGGAAGCTTCCGCCGGCACCGCGAACACCTGGAACTTCACCTCTGATGCCGACGCCATCTGTACCTCCAACATCTCGGCTTACACCAGTGCGACCGATCGCGCTGTCATCGCCACGGGTGCGACTGGTGCCCCATTGGTCGTCGCCAAGGGTGATGTCTGGACCGAAGGCTCTGCGGGTGAATTAGATTCCTTCAAGCTAGTTCTCAACGGCCAAGATCGTATGAAGGAGCAAGGTGGTAAGTATTACAACACCGTCCAACCATTCGTCCACCACTCTGGCGCCCCAATGCCAGGTGTGTACTCGTATTCGTTCGCCTTAAAACCAGAAGAACATCAGCCAACAGGTACGTGCAATTTTAGTCGTATAGACAACGCTCAAGTGTCTATCAAGGGTAAAAGCGCCTACGATAAAACTCTTTCCATGTTCGCGACCAACTACAACGTTCTCCGTATCCAATCCGGTATGGGTGGCCTTGCCTTCTCCAACTAAGCTTATTTCAGCTTAAATATAGTAAAAAATTTAATATAAATAAAATAATATCTTATATCCTTTAAAAAAATATAAGATTTTACTCGATAACCTAAGTTGCACACGCGACGTCATTTTTTTTACAGAATCATGGATCGCCATCATCTACTTTCATTGTTAGACATTATTAAAGATAAGTATGAGATTCAAGACGGGGAGTATAAAGAATTTATAGAAGCTATTGGGGGGAAGAAAAAGATTCTCGAATTCGAACCCGGTGATATGATAAGAGTCGAGTACGACCACTTGGAAACGCGAGCTGAATTCGGTGAAGATGAAGTTTATCCCATAGTTAATGTGACCGATAAATGTTCAAGAATTTGGAAAGTTGTGGAGGATGAGAATAATCGCCATGTTCATAATTACCGACATGTAGGATGGTCCATCGACAATAAATGCTTTGAGCGCGCCGAAATTCACGCGAGCGAAATTAAAAAGTTAGCGACCGATTTACATGATGGATTTCATACGATTTGCTCTCAAGACAAGCATCAGATTAAACATGTCATCAGAATACGGGAAATAACCAAATTTTAATCTCCATATAATTTAAATGTCAACAGGACCATCTCCACAACCCGAACTGAAGAAAGAAACCCCGAGTAAGAATAACGGCGAGAGGACGACGGCCATTATCGGTGGTATCGTGGCTTGTATCGCGTGTATTTCCATTATATATATGTATTTTAGGAAATCTAATTATCGAAATAATTCTAACTTGAATAAAATGTTAAATAATTTGAATCGACGCGTAGGAATTTAGAGATATAATGTTATTATAACTTAATGATTACGATTTACACAGACGGCTCGTGTTTGGGAAATCCCGGACCGGGTGGCTGGGGTGCTATATGCGAACCCCTATTTAGTATATCGGGTGGTGAAGCGAATACTACCAATAATATAATGGAAATGACCGCAGTCATTAAAGCGCTCGAAGCCTGTCGTATTCATGGAGCGACTCGAGTCTTGATCTACACGGATAGTAAATATGTTAAACTAGGTCTCACAGAGTGGTCTAATAAGTGGATAGCAAACGGGTGGAAAACCGCAGCCGGTGGTGAAGTTAAAAATAAGAATTTATGGGTGCGTTTAATTCAGCTCATGAATGACATGGATGAAGTTCAAATCGAATGGGTAAAAGCGCACTCGACGAATGTTATGAATAATCGGGTCGATGAATTAGCCAGAGATGCGGCACGATTATTTTCTACTAAATAAGTATGGTAGACAACGCCGTAGATAATTCACCTTCCCCTAACTGTTGGACTCCAAAAGAAGAGCAGCTTCTCATAAAGTGGGCGGAGAAGGCTGCTGGATTTAGGTGGATACACGACCACGCAAGACAACATTACAAAACAACTACAAATTACTTTACATATCCATGTATCATCATATCCTCTATCACGGGTGTAGGTGGATTTGCGGTATTAAACCCCACCGATGATGGTCAAACACCCGCCGAGACGAGGCGTGCTATAATGTATTTACAATATCTATTTGCGTTTTTAAACGTTATAGCAGGAATCCTCACATCACTTTCAAAATATAATAATAGTGCCCGAAAAATGGAGGCACATTCCCTCATGTGTGTGAAATATAGTAAATACTACAGGAGTATAGACATGGAATTATCATTTGATTGTGAACATAGATCTCCCGCAAATGAATTCGTCCGACGCGCTCGCGATGAGTATGATGTATTATTGGATGAATCTCCCGACGTGCCAGGTCACAGTATAAAAGCGTTTAATGAGGAATTTCCAAATTATAAAAATAAACCGGATGTTTGTAATGGATTAAGTATCATACTCCCGGAAAACGACCATGTTCCTGTAAAAACATCTAGACTCATAAGAGGTTGGTTAACTAAAAGAAAAAAACTCAATTCGTCCCCCGATCTTACATCGGTTTAATAAAAATTATTATAATATGCGGAAAATTTTACCTTTAAATTTGTACCTATATCATAATAATGATCGGAGAAAGTTTCAGTTATACCAACGCGGCGCACTTCGCGAAACTATCTCAACTCGCGTACGAAAAAGATGTAAATAAATTTAAAAATGCGATTAAACCATTTGGATACAAGAACGTTACATATTTTGATAAGGATGGCGCGCAGTGCTATGGACTCGAAAACGAAGATTACGTCGTACTCACGTTCAGGGGCACCGAGCCCACCACAGCGAACGATGTCAAGGCGGATCTGAATATTCTGCATGATACAGATTTACTCGGAATCTCTAAGGGACGCGTACACCGCGGGTTCCTTGATGAGGTCAACACTCTCTGGCCGGATATCACTTCGTGGCTCGCGGAAACCGGTGATAAAAGGGTATACACGTGTGGTCACTCACTCGGCGCGGCGATGAGTGGTATTGCCGCGAGTCGTATCAATGGCGCCATTTCCTATAATTACGGGTGCCCTAGAATCGGCACCGGTGCATGGAAAAAAGAATTTGACAAAACCCATAAAATGTATAGATTCGTGAACGATAGAGATATCGTCCCAAGAATCCCACCACGAATGATGCGCTACAGGCACTGTGGAGAGCTCCACCACATCGGAAAGAATGGTAGAATCACAAAAAACCCAAACCCGTTCAACCAATTTAAAATGGGATTGTGGAATATGTGTAAAAATCCATTCCGTATAACACAGGGTATACCAGATCACGACATGGGAGATTACTGTCATCATATCGAAAAATGGAGCGAGGTTAAAACTGTATAAAGGATTTTTTTTTGTAACATACATGTATAATGATAGTGGTAATACTCACCATCATCATCATTGCAGTCATCATAGGATTACTGTGGTATGCCAGTACTAAGAAAAAGGGTGAAGAAATTCAAACAGTAAATCCAGGTAAAAAAACGCTCACTATAACGAAAGATGGTGCATCCACCTCATCGACTAGTAAAGTACAGTCGGGTCGAGAAGGATATATGAAAATGCCTCGCTCTATGAAACCATGTCATACCGGTGAAACCGACTTCGTCACAGGCACGGCATGGTGTGATAAAATTGGATATGACAAGGATAAACATGGAATGTCGTACTTTTACGATCTGGGATTTGGGGGGATGGGAAGTCATATGTTCGAAGAAGAGTGTGTGGTCGTTGGGGAGAGTGGTGATTTACAGAAATGTAAAGAAGTGATTGCGTGCTCGGGTGACGGGTTCGGTTGTGCGTTTACGGAAGAATTCGACGCCGACGGCGCCCTCATCGGTATCACTAACTCGGAAGGTCTTCAGCTATTGGACGTTATGGCCAATGACGCATGGGGTGGTAAATGGGATGATTGGTCCTCATTAAATGATGAAGTAAAGGGTCTGGTAGAGTGGAAGGACGGTAAGTTGGTTTTAATACACAGTAACAACTTAGGTACAGCTGGTACTGAATGGACTTTGTTAAGTGCAATAAAGAATGACATACCACCAACTTTATATTTCCTCGCGCTCCTCTCTTCGATGAAAATGGCGAATGAAGAAAAACCGGATGAAATAATACTTCAAGTTGACGGCGCTAAAGAAATATTTAATAATGTCATCTTAAATACAGGCGTCATGGAGGAGGTGAAGGTAACCGACGTACCGCTTGAACCGCTTAAAGCGCCCTCGACACCCGGTGTAGTGCATCAACCCGATCAACCCGAATAGACCTAAGTCGGTAATAGTTTTGTAAAAATCATACGAATACAATGAACCAAACTCTTTTTAAAATCGTCTCGACAGCCGACCTCGACGGTTTGCGAACTCACGAGCCCCTATTTCTCGAACATGTCAATGAATTGTATAAAAATAAACACGTGGAAGAAGAAGACTTTGCGATTTACTGGGCATGTGCGCATCAAGATAAGGAAAAGGCACTGTATATGTTTGAAATAATGTTGAATACAATAAATACCGCATGGGGCGACTACTTTCAAGAAGTGATGTTTGTCATGGCTAAGCCAGCGATGATGGGCGCCGTTCTCGGACGAAATACCCAAATTTTGGATATATTGGTAACTTTTCTCGATGACGACGATATTCGTCACATGGGCGCCCTCATAGATGATGTTGGATGTAAACAAATGATTAGATGGAATGAAGAACGAGTTTAAAGAATAGTGGTGTTATATAATTACAGAAGCAAACAACCCACTGCACAATGTGCGCGTGGGTTCGAACCCCACTCCTGGCACTCTTATATAAGCCAGGATGCCCGAGTGGTCTAAGGGGGTGGATTTAAGTTTCGCTCCTATAACTCAGTTGGTCAGAGTGTGGTGCTTATACCGAAAAGTATATATATGTGAGTTTATTCTCACAGAGGCACGCCAAAGTCGTGGGTTCGA
>Ga0208410_1000655_pt1 | contig 19561 bp, 16 predicted proteins | sample ETN02SmetaG_3_FD_185787 | JGI IMG/M metagenome (GOLD analysis project Ga0208410, IMG submission 185787) | Marine microbial and viral communities from oxygen minimum zone, Eastern Pacific Ocean - ETNP2014F10-02SV257 (SPAdes) (version 2) | ecosystem: Environmental > Aquatic > Marine > Oceanic ... | reverse complement strand
CGATAGAAAACTAACAACGCTCGTGTTGTTACTTTTGTTTTTGTGGTGTTGTTCGTTTTTGTGATTATTATTACTCGTACTCGTACACGTGTACCATAGTACTACATCTTGTACACTTTCTCGCTCGAGAAGTTGGTCTGGGCAAACGTCTCGCCGCCGCCGAGCGGCTCACGCGCACCCTTCGAGCGGCGTCTTCGAGTCGTCAGCGCACCCGAGAATGTGAATGTCGTCGTTCCCGCTGTTGACGATTTGCGTCGAGGCGGAGTACGGCCCCCATTCGGGAGCAACCTCGCCCGAGCCGTGGGCGCGGTAGTACGCGCAGCTGAAACGATGCGTCGCGGACGGGTGCTTTTCGTTGATGAAGAGAAAGCTCGGGTAGCCGTGTTGCTTGGCGTATCGCTTGCAGTCACCCGGACCCTTGGCCTGGCCGAAACCTTGGTCGTAGGTGTGAGTGGCGCGCGCCCATCCTTCAATTTCGTTTTGAGCGTGTCGCGCGTGGTTGCGACAGCCGTTGGCGACGGCAGCGCGCGGATTGGTGCACGAGGTGCCGTGAATGACATCCGTGGGCTCGTCCGCGTGCGCCGAGTGGAAAGCGCTGTAGAAGACACACGAGTTTCTGACAGATGTGTTAGGGTGCGCCGGCGAGATCCAGAGCCAAGCTTCGTAGCCGTGCTTGGCCGCGAACGGTCGACAGACGTTGGACGACGGAGCGTTCCCCCTGCCCATGGCGTACGCCTGCGACGCCGTTCTGTGCCAGCCTCGCACGGATCCGCATCCGTCCTGCGGCTTCATGCCTGGGACCGAACACCCGGTCACGCGATGCTTGTCCATCTCGTCCCCGGCGAACGGGCCGAAGATATCGTAAAACGCGCACCTGTTTCGCTTCTCCGCCGCTTCGACGTGTTCATCGAAGTGAACCCACGCGCTGTAATTACGCTCCGCCGCCAACGCACCGCACCTCATGGGATCTCGGACCTCTTGATCCAACATCGTCTTCGGCATGTTCGCCACGAGTCCTCGCACGACTTCCAGCGCCGGCGCCGGCGCACGCTCGCCCGAACCGCCGCCGTTCGAGTCGCAGCGACACTCGCACGAGCACAATCCGAGCCCAGCCCTCGTGCCCGTCGACCGTCCGACCTCGTGCGCCCCGAGCGCCGCCGCGCACGCGACCAGGATCGCGCACGCGATCGCGCGCGTCGACACGCGCACACCGTCCTCGCGTCGACGCCCGAACGAATCATAATCGACAGCGATGGTGTTCATCCGATCGACCGCGCGCACACCGGGCGTCGCCCCGTACGACATCGTTCCACGACAGCGACGCCGCTCGCGCTCGTCAAAAAACGCGCCGTCGAACGCGTTCGTGAGGGATGGGGGCGAGTGACGACGACGACGACGACGGCACGATCTGCCCGCACGCGATTCCTCCCTCGGAAAAGCGGAGATCGCTAAACCCTAACAGAAAATTTTATGGTGACGACCGCGTCGTACGATAGCCGCGACGCGTCCATGCGCGTTGAAGCTCGGCGTGGCGACGCAGAGGAGGGTTATACACGTGTGTGCGCAATTTCAGCGCGATACGCGCAACGACGGCGCCGTAAATCGCGTTTTGTAGTCAATGGTAAAACGCGTTTAAAACTCTTCTACAACTACGTACCGCGCGTGCGAATGTAAGTAAACCAATCGGTCGGGATCAGATGGACTTGTTTTGCTTGAACTTTTTGATCGCCTCGGCGAGATTCATGCCGCCAATGGCGGCGGTCAACGTCTGCGCCGCCAACGCCGCCGCGTCGACATCTTTTCTCGACAAGTAGGGCGGCGGCTCCGTCTCGCCCGCGATGGTGACGCTCGTAAACATTTCACCCTCCGCCAACCCGAGCTGTTCGTACACCTCTTGCAAATCGTCAACAGTCATGGCGTCGTACATGAGGGGCAAATCTGCGATGCACTGCACCGTCTTCAAAGGCGCTAAATCGGGCGTGTTCGTGCACTGCATCAAATCGGCCCAATACGCGTTCGTCTTTGAATCCATCTCGTGTCGCGAGAGCAAGGTGAGTCGGGCTCGATCTACCTCGCGTTGCGACACGCGCTGAAGCTTGAATCCGCGCAAAACTCGCACGCCCGCTTCGATTGCCTCGTCAATCTTCTCTGGCGTCGACGTGACCAATAATCGATACGTCGTCGCGTCGTTGTTTTGCAAACCGAAGCTCATCGTAAAGTTGCAGTCGTACGTCAGCCCTAAGGCGTCTCGAACAGTCGTGAAGAGACGACCTCCGATGACTTCGGCGAGCATCATACCAGCGCAGTACGTCGCCAGCGCGTTGGCCCTTCGCACAGATTGCTGCGCGAACGGGTTACCCTTGGCCGCGGCGACTTCGTTCACCGGGTCGCGCAGTGCGGCGATTTGCTCCGGCGTGAACGCGTCCTGGTTGACGTAGCTCGGAATCTCGGATACGAGACTAGGCATGGGCGCCCACATCGACGGACCCGGTCCCGCGGCGACGGCACATGCACGTTCGTCGCTATCCTTCAACCACAGACGTTGCGCTCGCGCCGGATCATCCTTCGCCACATCATTTAACGCGAGCGGCGGCGGCGCCGGAAGCGGCGTCGCCGGTTTTTTAGCCTTGATCGAGCCGATGAAGGCGAGCAGCATGTCGTCGAGCTCTTCGGGAACGAAATCACCCACGATGTTCAACTCCAAAGCCCCGCTCGCGAACTGCGCTTCGACGACCTCTCGAACGCCATCCAGAGTCAACGCGTTGAGCGCCTCGTTGGTCGGGTCCATCATGCGTTCATCTTTGTAAATGACTTTGTTGATGGTGTCGTGCGTCAACAATTCAATATTCTTGTTCGTGTTGATCGCGAACATGCGGTAAATGTCCTTGACGCGTTCGAGAGCTTGCTCGTTCCAGTTGGCTCGCGTGAGCGTCAAGTGAATGATTTCCAAAATGGTTCGCAAGCCGCCCTCCGTGGCGAACGCGCTGTCCATGAACATGTACTCCACCTCGGGCTCGACGTCGTACACGAGCAAGTGTTGCATGGTCAACAGTTCGATCTGTTTACGCGACCAATCGCCGACGTCGCCCGCCTCTTGCACCGTTCGCAGACCCACGGCGGAAGCGCCGATGCCGCCGGCGCCGGTGAGGGGCGATTCCGCGGAACGGCCACCCGGCACGACGAGACGCAAGAACGCGCTTCCCGGCTCGGCGTCTAAAACCTTGTAGTTGACCCGAATGCCGTTGCTCAGCGTTCGTTGGTACACGCCCGTGGTTTCGTGATACGTCGCCGCGGTGAAGGACGGAGACGTTTCCGCAAGCAGCGCGTCGATGGCGTCGTTCTCGATGAGCACCTCCGGGACATAAATGTCCTCCGGAGGCGCGATCTCGCCGTAATCGGCAGCCAACACTTGCTCGATTCGCTCCGGTGTGATGTCGAACGGAACCGTTTCACCGTTTTCGTTCGTCATCGTCGCCGGCACGCACGCGACGATGGCCGTGCACATACCAGAGTTGGCTCTTCGCTCGTTCTTCACGCCGTACTCTCCGACGAAACCCAAGAGCTCGTCGCACGCCCCGTTGCACGCCTCGAGCGTGATGTAATCGGACATGCGCACCAGCGCCTCGTGACCCTTGACTTGGTCCATCACGACGTGACCGCACGCGTCTTGTTCCATCACAAAGTCCAAATTTTCGACGCTCGGAACGCACCCCGCTTGCTGCGCGAGCTGCTCCGAGTCGCGAATCATCGCAGCCTTGAATCGATCGAGCTCGCTCGGCGTGAGACCGTGTAATTGTAACCTACGCGCTTCTTCCACGGCGACTTGTAGCGCGAACTCATACTCTCTCGGTTCGCACGTGACGGTAACCGTGCTCACGCAACAACCTTCCCTCGCGCTGTCCGAGTGATCGAGCTCCACGCGCTTGTAATCCGCATTCGTCTCCGCGTAGCGCGCCTGCATGCGGCTCTGCAAGACGAGCAAAATGATGCGTTGCAGGATGGTTCTGTGCAAATCGCCCATGCGCTTGATCGGCTTGATTTCGAGCTTTGAAAAAATGTTGAAGCTCGCGTTGCTCAAGTGTTCGTGCTGAAACATCGACACCTTGCCCTCCGGCGCGACGAAGGGCATGAAAGGATCGTTTCTGCCCTGCGCGTTGGCATCGTCGTTCGCGCGTTGAATATCTTCCAACTCGTACGACGGGGCGCCGTACGCGTGCTTCACGGGCGGACGAACGCGATGGCGCTCGAGGGGAGAGCCAGCCTCCTCCGCGCCCTCGGCGGGCGCCGCCTCGCCGAACGAGGCTCCGATCATGTCCTCCACCTCATCCACCGTCGCGTCGAAATCACCGACAACGTACAGAGTGGCGTTGGCCGGGAAATACCAGCGCGCGTGAAAGTCCCTCACCGCTTGCGCCGGCCACGCCTCCACCTGATCCAACTTGCCGATGGGAAACCTCGTGCCGAGCAAATTATCCCAGTGCAAGTGCTCCAAGAGCTGACAGTCCACTCTGTATTCAATCGTGTTCATCATCTGAGCCTCCGCGAGCACGGCTTTCTTCTCTTTCGCCACTCGCGAGTCCAAGAGCTGCGGCGTGAACGCGACGTCGTTGAGAATGTCCAACACGTTCGGAGGCATGTAGTGACCATCCTTGTTCGTCGTCGGGGCATGTATATGGAACACGGTATGATGGAAATCGGTGTATGCGTTCCCTCTGGTACCGCTTCCGAGCCACTGATCGCGTTTACGACTTCCGAGAAAGGTGACGTGCTCGACGAGATGCGCCAGCCCCTGTTCGTCGGGAAGTTCGTCTACAGACCCCACGTGCATTTCCAAATGCGCCTCGAACCGGCCTTCCGGCACTTTGTTCGGCAAGATGACGTACTTTAACCCGTTCGCGAGCGTCCCGCGACGAATATCGTCGTGCGGCGGGAGAGCTTCGTCCAATAACGCGTTCGCCGCGACCGGGTCCACCATCGCCGCGGCCCCCAAGCTCTGGAGCGCTCGATCCCATCGCCCCGCGGCGTTGCTCGACCCACCGCCCGCCACCGAGGACGCTCGCACGACGCGCGCGACTTCCTTACGTCCCGGTCGCCCCCCTCGCGCGGCGCCGTGCCGTCGCCTCGCGCCTCCCCACGGCCCGACTCTCGCGCCCGGGACGCGCGTCGGCGCGTTCGCTCGCGTCGCCATCCTCACCCTCGCGCCTCGCTCTCACGCGCGTCTCCGTCCGATCGATCGATCGTCGGCGCCGTCCGCGTCGACGAGTGCGGGTATCACGCGACGAACGAATGAATGCATCGTCATGACGACGATTGCGCGCCGCGAGAGAGATTCATTTCATTCTTTCATTCATTCATTCCATTCACTCATTCGCTCACCTCGTTCATTCAGTCGCACCCTTCCTGCCGTCGCGCGAGATTGCGCGCGGTCGGTCGGTCGCCATCCTCCCATCCTCCCACCGGCCGGTCGTGACCCGTCGATCAGAAAGGGGCCGGCCGGTCCGGTCCCCGGTCCGTCCGTGCACCCCACCCCTCTGAACCCTCGCGCACACCCTCGATCGACTCGTGCCTCGCGACCCCCCCCTCGGTGGGACGAAGGACGGACATTTTGAGTCCTGACCCGTGGAAACCATCACGCCATCGCCCCTCGCCCCACCGACCGCCGCGCGCTGACGCACGAGACGGCGACGCGAGGGCGATGGCGATGGCGATGGGGGCCGCGTCGAAGACGACGATGGTGGTGACGATGTCGATGCCGTCGAGGACGACGTCGAGGAGGACGACGTCGGGGACGAGAGAGGTGCGCGCGCGCGTCGACGACGACGACGACGACGCGTCGAGGCTCGGCCCGCTCGCCCGCTCGACGATGATCGACTCGGGGACGCCGAGGACGAGGCGGATGGAGGGCGACGAAGAGACGAGACGCGCGCACACCGCTCGCGTCCGCGTCTCCTCGTCGTCCTCGCGCGTGCGCTCCGTTCGCGTCGTCTCGAACCGCGCTCGCGACGTTCACGATGAGGGTCGCGGTCGCCTCGAGCGCGAGGGATTTTTTTTGTTATCCAGAGGGGAAGCGGCGCGAAAGGAGGAGAGAGGAAGAGAGAGGAGGCGACGAAGGCGAGGCGGGGGGACGACCGACGAACGGACGACGCGATGAACGGGCGATGATGCCGGTGACGCGCGAGGCGAACGATGACGCGAGGACTGACCAGAGGATTCTTTCGACGCGAGTAGGCGAGACGCGGCGTCGCGACGCACGCCGGCGCGGGTAAATTTATCGTCGGCGGAAACTGGAAGTGTAACGGTACCGCGGAATCCGTCAAGGCGCTCGTGAAGGAATTGAATTCCGGTAAGATTGATGCCGACGTTGACGTGTACGTCGCGCCGCCGTTCGTCTTTTTGCCGCGCGTGCAAGCCGACTTGAACACGAAGAGGTATAACGTCGCCGCTCAAAATTGCTGGGTGGGCGCCGGCGGCGCGTTCACGGGCGAAGTCAGCGCCGATATGTTGGTCGACGCGCAGATTCCGTGGGTGATTCTCGGACACAGCGAACGTCGTGCGCTCTGCGGTGAGACGAACGAGTTTATTGGTGAGAAGACAAAGTATGCGTTATCCAAGGGCTTGCAAGTGGCCCTCTGCATCGGGGAAACGCTGGAGCAGCGCGAAGCCGGCACCACGCTGGACGTCTGCCGAGACCAACTCAAGGCCGTGAATGATGTGATCACCCCCACGGATTGGGAGAACATCGTCATCGCGTACGAACCGGTCTGGGCCATCGGTACGGGTAAAGTGGCGACTCCGGACCAGGCGCAAGAAGTGCACGCCGGCATCCGAGCGTGGTGCGCCGAAAATATTTCGGCGGAGGTCGCGTCGAAGATTCGCATCCAATACGGTGGTAGCGTCAACGCGGGCAACTGCGACGAGTTGGCGGCCAAGGAGGACATCGATGGATTCCTCGTCGGCGGCGCGTCGCTCATCGGCGAAGCTTTCGTCAAGATTTGCAACAGCGCCAAAAACTCCAAGTAGAGCGTCCGTTGATATCATCGTCACAACAACAACAATCACCCAAAACTAGTAGTATATTTAACCATTGAATGGCGCAGCAAAGTTGTAATCGTGAAGTCGTTCATAATACAAATCAATCAATTTTAATCATCTATAGTACGCCATGTGCCTCGTCTGGAAATGGCTCGCCGCGTCGGCTTTTCTATGTGCCTCTGGGTTGGCCAATCTCTCCGCCTCTCTCGCCCTGCGCTCGTCTCGATCGACGCGCAACCAGCGCTCGATAGTGGTGAGCAAGTGTTTCGTGCCTTGAATCTCCGGAATGTCCGCCTTGGCGCCGCCGTATTTCAGTTCGCCGTTCGACGTAAAGGCGAGGTGCGTCATCCAATCCGCCATGCCGTCGAAGATGTGCGTGGCGTACACGATGGTCGCCCCGCGCGTCTCGCACTCCTCCTTGAAAAACGCGAGCAAATCGAGACGACCTAAGATGTCCAAATCGACCGTGATCTCATCGCATAGCAATACTTTGTACGGTTTCAAGAGCCCGAGACAGATTTGCACGCGTCGTCGTTGTCCGTCGCTCAGCGCCTTCATCGACCAATCCAAATCTACGTCTAACAATTGTACCAATCGCTCTCTTCGCGCCGGATCGACGTTCGCCACCCCCTCGATCATCTGTCTCGCCGAAATGTCTCCCTGAAGCGGCACGTCCGCTCCCGCGCTTCCTATGTGACGTCTCCACTGTGCTCCCAGATGGGACAAATCTCCGTCGCACGTCAACGCGATGTCGTGAAACGGAGGTCTTCCCAGCACGCGCACCGCGTCCTCTCCCACCATCGTCTTCCCCGCCATGACGTGTAACACGGTCGTCTTCCCCGCCCCGTTCGCACCGGAGAGCAAACACCTCGATCCCGGCGGCAGATTCAACGACCAATCCCTGAGCACCGGCTCGTGGCCCGGGTACGCGTACGTCAGCGCCTCGACGCGCACGGCGTCGTCCTTCGCGCCGGGCATGACGATCGAATCGAATCGAATCGAATCGAACGAACAAACGAACGAACGAACGCCCCCTTTCGTTGTTCGGTCGTTCCAACCCTGGCGCGCGCTCGAGTGTCGCTCGCGTCGTCGTCTGGTGACGACATCGACCGACGTCATCCATCCATCCATCGAGGGAGAGGGAGTCAGTCGCCCGTTCGGACTCGAATGGTCAAAGCACCATTCCTCTAAACCCTAAACCCTACATCCACCGTGGATGATCCACGTGCGTGCGTATCCGCGACGCGCGCGCGTTCGTGTATTCGTGCATTCGTTCGCGCGTTCGGTCGTCACCCCACACGGAGGCGCGGAGGTGACGACGCGGACGAGGTCGATGGCGACGATGGCGACCGTCTCGCCGGCGACGACGCGGACGCGGACGCGGACGCGGACGAGGACGGCGGTCGGTGGAGGAGGAGGACGAGTCGCGATGATGCGACCGGTGCGAGGAGGCCGAGACGGGACGACGACGACGACGAGATCGTCGGTGTTGCCCGTGATGGAGCTCGCCAAGGTGGACGATAGCGTGTACGGACCGGTGCTGTGCGTCGTCGCCGCGGCGTGGGTGGGCTGGACGTTCTTCAACGGCGCCAAGGAGACGAAGGAGATCGGCGAGGAGCTGTCGGCGAAGGGATACGACGTCGCCGAAGGATTAAAGCTGTACGAGCTCAAGTTTCTCAAGAGAACGGTGGACGCCGGAAACGAGGAGGACATTCAAGAGGCGATGGATAAGATTTGGTTCGCTCGCGCCAAGACGGTGGCCGCGATCGGTGACATCGTGCAGGTGCGAAAGATGTCGGAATATTGGAAGTCGCGCGGCGTCAAGGTGGAGCGTCTCTCCGACTTGGATGACCTTCAAGATTGGATGGTAGCCACGTACAACGACAAGGAACGCGCGTGACGCGCCGAATATTGATTTCATATTTTAATTCAACACCATCGATCCGCGCGCGCACGCGTCGAACGCGCTCGTTTTTTCCTCCTCTCCTCTCCTTCTCTTCTCGGAGTCAACCTCACGGTTCACGAATCCGAGATACCCCCCCGATGCCAAAAAATCACACCGCCGTGGTGCCGTTGTTCCCCCTCGGTGGATTAATGCGCGCGCGCGACGCACTCGCCGCACACGTCGTCTCGCGCGGACGGGTGTGCGCGAGAAAATGATCGGTGTTGTCGTCAAGCTCGTCGGCTTCGGCGTCGGCTACCTGTACCCGACGTATTCCGCGTTAAAGCTGTTAGATCGCAAGGTGATTGGGCCGGAAGATGTGACTTTGTGGCTGACGTACTTCATTGTCGCGTACTCTCTCTTGATCGGAGAAAACACCGGTTTGGTGTCGTGGTGAGTGTCGCGATGCGCGCGACTCGAGCGATCGCGCGCGACTCGAGCGTTCGCGCGCGATTTTCGGACATCGTCGGCATCCTCGGATTCTCACACGCGTGAATTCATTCGCGCCGCGCGTTAGTCGCGCTCGCACGATCGATCGACGCTCTCGTTGACTCAAGCGCGCGACTAACGTCTCGATGTACCGTTTCGCGTCCCTCGTCTCATCCTCAGGATCCCGTTTTACCGTTTCGCCAAAGTTTTGTTCTGCGCGTGGTTGGTCAACCCGAGATTTAAAGGCGCCATCACCCTCTACAAGAGAGGCATAGCGCCCATCTTTCATCAGCTGTCGCCGAGCATCGATAAGCACACCGAAAACTTAAAGAAGGGCGATTTCGCGGCGATTCAACAAGAGCTGGGCCCGCAATTCGCCAAGGTGCAGGATCTCGTCAAGAAGCACGGTCCGGAAGCCATCGAAAAGGCGCTCAACCTCGCGGGTAAGGGCGGGGACAAGAAGGCGCCATCCAACGGAACGAAGGCTGAATAATTCACGCCAATCATGAATGAACACGAGTAGGAGAAAAAAAAACAAAAAAAAGACAATCTTTAATGAAATCATGTACGCGTATGAAACAAACAACCAACGCCAATGATTCAATTATTAAAAGTATGTTCGACCTAGGCGGCGAGCATTCGGGACAGTCGCTCGACGTCGCGCGCGCTTCCGAGATGTATGGGACACCGCGCGTGCACGGTCGCGGGAACGATGTCCAACACGGGCATGTCGGCACCGCAGATGGCCATCCCGCCCGAACGCTCGATCACGGCCGACATGGGAAAGCACTCGTACACGGCGCGAAGCTTACCTTTCCCCCCGTTTCGTGCGTCGGCGGGATAGTGAAACGTCCCCCCGTACAAGAGCGTACGATGGACGTCCGCCACCATGGATCCGACGTACCGGAGCGTCTTCGTAGCCGCGCACTCGTCGATGTACGCCCGCGTGCTCGCGTTCCACTTGTCTTGATTCGCCTGGTTCACGCTATACACGCCGCCCGTTTCGGGAATTTTCACGTTCTCCCTGGTCAGCACGAACGCGTCGCGCGCGTCGTCGTACGTGAACGCGCACACACCACCCGGCGCGTTCGCGGACACGAAACTCAACACGAGAACCGTCGACGCGCCGTACAAGACGTACCCCACGCTTCGCATGTCCCTTCCCGGGCGCTTGTACACGGCGGTCGCCGGCGCGCCCGCGGCGACGTCGACGACGCCGAAAATCGTCCCCACGCCCACGCCGCACTCGATGTTCGAGCTCCCATCCAAGGGATCGAACACGCACGCCAACCGTCCTTCCGGGTTCCCCCGAACGATCTCTTCGCTCTCCTCGCTCGCGATCCACGCGCACTTTCCGTCTCGCGTCAACGCCTCCACGCACGCGGCGTGCGCGGCCTCGTCCAACGCCGCCTGTTCTTCCCCGTGCACGTTCACCGACCCGTTCTTCCCCTCCACTATGTCCCTGACGTCGCTCAATCCCGCCCGTCGCACCACGCGTCCTATCTTCGCGCACGCGCGCGCCAACGCGCGCACGACGCTCGCCTCGTCCCGCACCACGGATGCGCGCGCGCGCGCCTCTTCTTCATCGCCATCATCGCCATCATCGCTCGCCCTCGCCCCCCTCGTCGTCGTCGTCGTCGTCGTCGTCGTCGTCGCCCCTCCTCTCTCGTCCCCTCGCGTCCACGCGTCCACGGCGCGATCGAGGTACGCGTCGAGCGTCGTCTCCATCGTCGACGCCCCCATGTCGCGCACTCTCGTCCCCTCGTCGCGTGCGCCCCGCACTCGTCCCTTCCCCTCGTCGCGTGCGCGCCGCACCCCGTCCCGTCCCCGTATTCGAGATCGGATTCGCCCGTTCGACGCGTCGAGGGAAGAATCGAGGGAATCGGATTTCGCGACCGATGGACGGGGTGGATGAGGATGTGGATGTGTGTGGGTGTCACGACTCACGACTCACGACTCCACGACGCCACGACGCCACGGGTGCCCATCGCGATGGATGGATGGATAGATGGCACATCACCGAGACGTCTATGCATCGAATATCCGATCATGGTGTACATACACAAAGAAATGACGTCCGATGACGTCACGTCCATCGACGCACGCACGTTTCCCGGTCGGTCGGTCGGTCGGTCGCGCGAACGAGCGACCGTCGTCGGTCGTCGTGGAGGTTGGCGCGTCTTCGACCGATGGATGGATGGATGGGTGGATGGATGGATGTTGACCGACGTCACACGGAGACTGCACGGATGGCGTCGTTAGCGATGAGAGCGAGCGCGTTCAAGCCCACGGTGGGAGGGCTCCGAGCGAGGTGCGTCGCGTCGCGGGTCGACGGGACAGACGGGACGCGACCGACTGATCGATTGATTCACGCATCGTCGATTGATCGATGCCATCACTGGGAGGAAGAGAGGGGACGACGGGACTGGACGCGAGCGCGCGATGCGTGACGGTGAAAGGATGACGCGCGAAGTATGCGAGACGACTGACGAGAACGACGACGATGACGTCGACGCGCGCGCAGCAAGGGCAAGACGACGTCCTCCAGACGCGGCGTCGTTCGAGTGGTGCGTCTTTCGCCTTCGCGCGAATACCGAACGAACGAATCACGTACGAGGACGACGCGCGAGGAACGAACGACTGACGAAGCGACTCAACTCGACTCGCGCGCGCGTTACAGGAGGCGCGCAAGCCGTTGGTCGGCTACGAGGCGCCAGATTTCACGGCGGAGGCTGTCTTCGACCAAGAGTTTAGCGACATCAAGTTGTCCGATTACCGAGGCAAGTACGTCGTCCTGTTCTTCTACCCGCTCGATTTCACCTTTGTGTGCCCGACGGAAATCACCGCCTTCTCCGATCGCTACGAGGAGTTCGCCAACTTGAACACCGAAGTCCTCGGTTGCTCGGTCGACTCCAAGTTTTCTCACTTGGCGTGGCTCCAAACTGACCGAAACGACGGCGGTCTCGGTGACTTGAACTACCCGCTCGTGAGCGATCTCAAGCGCGAAATCTGCGAATCGTACGACGTCTTGTACGAAGACGGTACCGCGCTCCGCGGTTTGTACATCATCGACCGTGAGGGCATCATCCAGCACTCCACCGTCAACAACGAGCCGTTCGGTCGCTCCGTTGACGAGACGTTGCGCGTGCTCCAAGCGCTTCAGTACGTGCAAAACAACCCGGATGAGGTGTGTCCGGCGGGCTGGACCCCGGGTGCGGCGACCATGAAGCCGGATCCGAAGGCGTCCAAGGAATACTTTAAGGCCATCTAAAGACTTACATTCACATTCACATACATTCGACTTTCTATTTTAATATTTCATTTACCGTGCTGCGCGCTCCTCGATCCGCTCCCTGAAGTCGTCCACCATCATGCGCAAACCGTCCTCCAACTTGACTGTGGGTTCCCACCCGAGTTTCTCGCGCGCGAGCGAAATGTCCGGTTTGCGTCGACTCGGATCGTCGGCGGTGTTTTCGCAAAAGACAATCTTCGCCTCGGGATCCACCACCGCGCGCACTTTTTCAGCCAATTCGAGCATGGTGAACTCCCCGGGATTTCCCAAGTTCACCGGACCGATAAATCCGACGTCGTTATCCATCAACGCCATGAGTCCGGCGACCAAGTCAGAGACGTATTGGAACGAACGCGTCTGTGTGCCGTCGCCGTAAATCGTCATGGGCTTCCCCTCGAGCGCCTGCGCGACAAAGTTCGATACCACTCTTCCGTCGTCCATGGCCATGCGCGGACCGTACGTGTTGAAAATGCGTGCCACTCGAATGTCAAGTCCGTGTTCGCGGTGATAATCAAACGCGAGCGTCTCAGCGCACCGTTTGCCTTCGTCGTAACACGCGCGTTCGCCGATGGGATTGACGTTGCCCCAATAACTCTCCTTTTGCGGATGTTCCAACGGATCTCCGTACACCTCCGACGTGGACGTCAACAGAAATTTCGCTTTACACCGTTTCGCCAATCCGAGCGCGTTCAGCGTGCCCACGACGTTCGTCTTGATCGTCTTCACCGGATTGAACTTGTAGTGAATGGGACTCGCGGGACATGCGAGGTGATACACCTCGTCAATCTCCACCAGGAACGGTTCGACGACGTCGTGCCTGATGACCTCGAACCGACCTTTCGGCGCGTCCTCTCGCAGGTGACGCTCGATGTTTCGATGCGAACCGGTGAAGAAATTATCCAACACGAGCACGTGGTCCCCGCGCGCTAACAACGCATCGACGAGATGGGAACCGACGAATCCCGCGCCCCCTGTGACGAGCGCGCGCCTCGGTTCGCCCGCGCGCGGGCGCGCCTTATGAATCGTCGCTCGTCTCTTCTCGTCGGCGTCACCTCCCGACATGATCGTCCGCGTCGCGAGACGACGCCAATCGGCGACGTCTCGCGCAACCACCACTCCATCCATTCGCGCGAAGACGTCTCGTCGTCCGTCCCCGATGTGACCCGTAAGCGGCGCGACGTGACGTGTGCGCGTGGTGAGGCCGAGGAATTGTGCTCGACTCGGTATATGTGCCTCCGAAGCCTATCAGTCTGCGCGGTACACGCCGACGGACGGTAAGTGGACGATGATTCTGTAGTATAGTTGGTTAGTACTCCACGTTGTGGATAGCGTTGCGATGCGTGTGTGTATGATTTATTTCGTATACATTGGTAGAACAATACCGTGGCGACCCGGGCTCGAATCCCGGCAGGATCAATTTTTTGATACTCTATTTCCTGCCACAGTATGTGTCGGGTGTCCTTGCTCAATCAACACACTTGGACACTTGTTGGTGTAAAAATCGAGTTGATTTGTTTTCGTGTCGCGTCGAGGTGAGGTGAATCGCGCTCGTGGGACACATTTTTGTCGTTTTTGAGTCACATCTCGCGAGACAGCCGCGATTGACGCGCGGAATGGTGAATGGAATGAATGAATGTCTACTTTTCTCTACGCGCGCGTCAAGAATCGAGACGTCAAGTCATCGATCCAGGCGGCGATTCCTCCTCCTCTTCCTCGTCGAGCTCACCGCTCGCCTTTTTATATTCGTACATGTCGAAATCGCTCGCGCCCGCGAGGTTGCGAGGTCCGGTGCAAATCTCCCACATCTCTCCGACGTCGAGCGCGGTGACCCACGATTTCGGATAGGTTGGAAACGACTCGTTCGTATCCATCAACCCCGTCCTCTTCACCCCGACGCGTTCGTTGCGCACGACGCACGCGTATCCATACACCGGTCGCGTCAACCATCGCTTTTTCGAGCTCGATCGTTCGCTCGTCGCGTCGTCTCCGCCGCCACCGCCGCCGACGCCGCCGACGCCGCTCGTCGACGACTTGTTCGAACGTTCCGGTAAAGGCGCCCCCACGCGCACGTCCACGCGCACGCGATCGCCCACGAGCACCCCTCTCGCCTCCAACTCGGCCGCGATCCTCGCCTTTTTCTCCGCCTCCGTCTCCGCCTTCCCCGCCGATTGCGCCGCCTGCTCCTCCGCCAGCACCCCGGACCCGTACCCATCGTCCATGGATAACATCGCCTCGTACGATTCATCGTCGTCGTAATGCGCGTGATTCGCGTCGTCGCCCTCGCGTCCGCGTCCGCGTCCGCCCCCTCGCGCGTACGTTCGCGTCGACATCGCGCGCATCACCGTCATCATCAGAATCATCGGCGCCGTCCTTCTCCTCACCGCCGTCGTCCACGCCGACCGCGACGTCGACGCCGACGCGTCCTCGACGAGAGCGCGTCCCCTCACGCGCGTCGCCCCCATCCCGGACACCTCCCCCACGCCCGCGTCTCCCGTCTCCCGTCTCCCATGGAATGGATTGCGTCTCGCATCTTTTCCCTCCTCATCCGCACTCGTCGTCCATGTTGGTTCGAACGACCTCGTCGTCCGTCTCGCGTCGACGCCGACGAGGCATCGTCGTCGTCGGTCTCGCGTGCGCGCTCCTCGTCGCCGTCGCGTCGCTCTCGCGCGCGACGACGACGACGCGCGTTGACGATGACGCCCATCGCGGTGACGGTTATCGACGACGAGGGACGCGCGCGTGCGCGACGTGTCGCACCGACGCGTCCGTATCCTCGATCGCGGGCTCCTCGTCCTCGTCCTCGTCGTCGATTCGATCGTTCAGCGATGTGCGTCGAGTGAACGCGGGGGCGAGACGCGGGAGATATCCGGGGAAATCGAACGTCTTGGTGCTTCGAGGGATGGATGACGCGCGCGGCGTCCCCGCGGTTTTTAAGGTGTGGTGCGGCGTAAGAGGAGGGTACAGACAGCGCGAGGACGGGGATGCGGTGGAGACGACGTGTGATGATGCGACGAGCCGAGAACCCGACCGGGTCGTCGCCGCGCACGCGTTGATCGCCTCGACTGGGTTCGGCGCGTTGACGCCGCGCGTCGAGGCGGTGCGAGAGGCGACGTTCGAGACGCCGAACGATGCGCTGTCGAGAGGGAGTACGCAGCGCGTGAAAGCGTTGGTGATGGAGTTCGCGCGAGGGAAATCTCTGGATGAACTCACGGACGACGCGTCGCCGTCGGAAAATCCAAAGAATATCGTCACGCGACAGTTGTACGACGTCGTGACGAAGGTTTCGCGCGAAGACATCGCGGCGATGACGCTGCTGGATTTCACGCTCGGAAACTCGGATAGAAACGTGTACAACGCGTTCGTGACGCGGGACGGGACGCTCACTCTGATAGATAACGCCGACGTGCTCGAATCGTCATCCTCGTTGAGCGCCGTGTCCATTCCTGGCACGCACCACCACTGGTATTTTCTCGGCGGATATGTCTCCGAGGAGGTGACCAAGACGGAGAAGTGCGACGGAGGACCCGCGAGTGAGCCCACGAGGGCGTGCGTCAAGGCGGTGAAGGGGTACCCGCGCACGGTGGGCGCGATCTTAGATTATAGGTGTTGGGTGAAAGGCGGCGTCATCGGTAGGAATTTCCCGCCTCGATTCGCCACGTTTCTCCGCGAGGCGGCTGCGGGCAAACACGATGCGCTCGCCGCCTCGGTCGGAGACGAGGGCGCGAAAGTGCTGAGAGAACGTGCGACACTTCTCCTCGATCACGGTTTCGAGGGCGCGCTCAAGATTGTTTTGTCTCAACTGTCCCGCCAATACGACGTGGAGCCGCCGTGTTGCGATCCGCTTCGGTGCGACTGGCCCGCGTCCGAGGGCATCGTCGCGAGGAACGACGCCGGCGCGACGACCGGTCCGTTCGCGCGCAATCATGAAAACCTGAGCGAGATCGCGCGCGCCTTTATCGGTCCGAACGACGCCGCGAGCGTCGAACGATTCTTAGAAATAGTCGACCGAGACGACGCGTGAAGCGCGCAGTGTCAGACAGACTCTCTCTCTGTCCCCGGCTCCCTCACTCGACGTCCCCTCTCCGCGCGACCGACCGCGACGATGGCGAAAGGTAAACGCCGGAAAGAGCGTCTTCGCGCGCTCAAACTCGCCGCGCGCGGCGACGACGTCGCCATGGACGGCACATCCGGTCCCGTGGATTCGGCGCCGCCGCTCACCGGTCTCACCACGTTCGCACCGACGTTCGCGACCGAATCTCGCGCGACCGAGGACGAGGCGACGACGACGACGACGACGACGACATTTTCCTCCGATATCGTCAGAGAGAAAAAGACGCCGACGATTCGAAAGGCGATCGCCAAGCGCAAGAAGAGAGCGCTGGACCGCGCGCTGTCCCACGCCGAGCGTCGAGGCGTCAAGGCGGACAGAAAAAAATTGAGAAAGTGCGCGCGCTCCGCCGCTAAGGACGTGTACTAGACACACACGGACGAGATGGTTCCCTATTTTCACATCTCTCCGTGTGTGCGTAGCGTAGCAGTACTAGTAGTAGCAGTTGTAACATGTAACGATACGACGCGCGCGTCTCGGCGCTCGGCCAACCCTAAGTGGAATCGAAACGCGCGCGCGCGTCATTCCCCGACCTCTCGCGACGATGTCCGCGGCGGCGTGCGTCGGACGAAAGTCGGCGGTGGACGAAGAGGACGCGAGCGAGCTTCGACTCGGTCCCGATTTTAACGAGGCGAACTGCCTGTCGCTGGCAGAGGTGAAGATCGTCATCGAATCCAAGCGGGACGACGACCGGGAAAAGGCGGAGGAGACGTCGACGACGCGCACGAGAGTGTTCGAGAAGACGCTGGCGTACGTGCAGAGATTCAGTGGGAACATCACGGACGTTGCGACGAGCGCCATCAGAAATCTACACGTCGACGCGGGGTTGCACGATTTCGAAGGCGCGGTGATCTCCAACCTCACGCCGCAAGATTGGGACGAGGCGAAGACGCTGATCCCGAGCTTGGAACAGGAAGATCGCGAGTTGACGGAGGAGAAAATTCAGACGATGTTGGACGAGATGGCCAACGTGCGCAAGTTTGAGTAGAATCCAACCTTGTAGTTAGTGTATCTAATTCTAGTAGTCGAATCGAATCCGCCGAATCTTTCGTCTCGGCGCGTCTTCTCGCGTATTATTCTACTCACTCGTTTTCCGTATTTCAAATGACTACTACACGTCGCCCGCAGAGGCTTGGGTCTTCCACGAGGCGCGATCGCTCATCTCCACCCCGTCCTCGTCCTCGTCCTGCTTGAGGTGAAAGTACATGTTTTGCTCCTCGGGACGGAACATGTACCCCGTGGCGATGTAATACGCCAACGTGGCGGTTTCGTTGAAAAACGCCGACGTCCATCTGTACTTGTACTCGACGGTGGATCGAAGCAAATAGACGATGATCCGCGTGAAGTAAATGTACGCCACGGTCATGACGTAAAAGTGTCGGAACAGGATGAGTTTTTCTAAATTTCTCGTCTTCTTCTCGCTCCCGTCGCTCGAGTCGCGCAGGTGCTTGATGCTCCAGACGACTGGCACGAGCACCGCGCAACAACAGATGATATCGATGACGATGAACATATTCTGCCACGCGAACCAACCCTGATCGGCGGGACCCTCCTGGCCGATGACGATGGTGGCGATGTTCGCCATCACTTGCAGCGGAATGACAGCCATGAGCAAATTTTTCTCGCGCTGGTGTAAAAACGGTTTTAAAAAGCTCCAACCCATGCCGACGAGCGCGATGACGCTGAACAGCAACATCGATCGACAGATGGTGAAGATGTAATACGCCGCGGTCCATCCTCTGGACGATCCAGTCAATCGCGTGATGTGATACCGACCCGCCTGCGCGAGCACGGAGAGCGTCTTGGAGCACACGAGCGCCAACATGAGCCAGTGAATCTTGCGCACGCCGCTCTGACGTCGACCGAGCGCGAACGCCCACGCCGCGCACGCCGCGGTGTCCAACAAGAAAAACATGTAATACACGCTCGGTAAAGACTTCTCGCCCGATCCCAAATAATCGGCGCGTCCCTTCGCGTCCTTGTTCATGAATGTCGTCGTAATCTCAAAGCTCACCACCGTGTGCGGCGCGCAACTGGCGAAAAACAGCATGTAATCCCCCGGCACGGTGATCTCGCGCGTAAACTCGAAAGAATGCACCTCCATCTCACCCTTCTTCTTCTGCGCGTCCATATCCGCGAACGTAAACGCCTGATCGACGAAATCGACGTCCAAGATGCACGCGCCATCCTCCAACGCCGCGTCCAACGCGCCCTCGTCCCTCGCCTCGGTGATCACGAACCCCAACCGCGTCTTATCCAACGGCGGCGCGTGTTCCGGCAGATACACCCTCGGTTCTCTCAGCGCGATCTCCATCGTCCCCCCTCGCTCGAATCCGAACGGCTCTCGCATCAAAATCAAACTCCTATCATCCTTATTCACCTCGTAACGGGCGATCCGTCCCTCCACCGTCGTCGCCGCGAGCACCACCACCACGAGCGCGCACGTCACCGAAGACACGACCGACCGCATCCACGCCCGCTCGCGTCCGCGTCTCGATCGCATCGTCCTCGTCCTCGTCGTTCCCACGCCGTCGCGTGCCGTCGATCGATCGCCGCGCGCGCGCGCGCCTTCGTCCCGGCCCGGGGAAGTGTCCGAATGTCCGAATGTCCGCGGTAGTGTAGTGTATTGTAGGCATGCATTCGTCTATGTGTCCTTCCCAGGTCAGGTATACATTCCCATACATACATTGATGCATGTATGTCTGTGTGTGTTGTCGTGTCGTGTCACGTCGTCGCGGCGGGACGTCCGCGTGAGGAA
>Ga0208410_1000653_pt1 | contig 19630 bp, 18 predicted proteins | sample ETN02SmetaG_3_FD_185787 | JGI IMG/M metagenome (GOLD analysis project Ga0208410, IMG submission 185787) | Marine microbial and viral communities from oxygen minimum zone, Eastern Pacific Ocean - ETNP2014F10-02SV257 (SPAdes) (version 2) | ecosystem: Environmental > Aquatic > Marine > Oceanic ... | reverse complement strand
AGCATCTGAAGCTACATATCCAGAATTCAAATTATGGAATGAATTAAATTTGGCAAGAAGTCAAGGCTTTAATGTAGACTCACTGAAATCATCTAGACCAGTTGAATTTGAAGTAGCAACACCTGAAGAAGCTGAGGAAATGTTTGATGTCTTAACCTATCAAAAAGGGTCGACTGTTTTGAGGATGTTTGAAACATTTATTGGAGAGGAGAATTTTAAATCTGGAGTCAGAAATTATTTAAAAAAATATCAATATAAAAATACACACTCAACAGATCTTTGGAATGAGTTAACAGAGGCCTCAGAGTATGAGATAAACAAAATACTCCCTACATGGATTAAACAAGAGGGATATCCAATTGTATCGGTAGAAATCCAAGATGCTTCTTTGAAATTATCTCAAAGAAAATTTCTAATTGATGGAAGTACTGATGACTCTCTCTGGCATATACCAATAAACATTAAATATTTAGATACAAAAAGTGAGCATAAATTATTAATTGAAAGTGAATCTGAAAATTTTGAAAGGAAAGGAAGTGTTCCTTATATTAACAATGGGGGCTGGGCCTTTTTTCATACTGCATACAGCAGTGATCTTCTTCAGGAGATATCTCTCTATTTTAAAGAACTTGACATAAATGAAAAATATCGTCTATTAGAAGACTCTTGGATGTCATTAAGAATCAATCAGATATCTCTTGATGATTTCATGGATTTATTATCGCTATATAAACATGAAAAAGATAAAAATATTTGGGCACTCGTTTCTGGAATATTTTCAACAATGTATAAAATTTATCCTGATCAAAACTTGGGGACCTTCATTGGAAGATTTTGCAAACCAAGCTTGGAAGTTTTAGGTAAAGAATACAGTGAAAATTCAAGCCAAGAAGAATCTCAACTCAGATCAATAGTGTGTGACTTGTATGCAAAATATTCAAATGATAAAGAATTTAACAATTATTTTGTAGATTTGTTTGAAACGAACAAATATGAAGAATACAACGATGGCAATTATTACAATCTTGTCCTCTCAATAGCTGGGATGAATCCGTCAGTTTCTGTTACAAAATATCTTGATAAGTTTATACAGGCAGAGACTCCACAAATTGAAGGAAGATATAGATCAATGTTATGGGGATTAAGTGATCCAAAAACTCCAGAAGTTGTTTTAAATGCAATCTTGGATGGCACTATACGAGGAGCCGATGGACCATATATTGTTGCTGGATTAATTTCTCATACTGAAAATGGAGAAGGTGCTTGGATGATTGTAAAAGATAATTGGGATAATCTTTTAAAAGTTATGCCTGAATGGACGTCATCAAGAATACTCGATGGACTTCCTTCAATTTATAACGAAGCACTTGGAAAGGATATTGAGAAGTTTGTAGAATCAAATCCTCTTCCATCAGCTGAGAAAATTACCAAACAAAAAATAGAGCGCTTAAATGCAAATATTAAATTTAAAAATTTAATTATTAACTCACTTAAAAAGACTAGATTTGAATAATAGAGGAGAAAAATGAAACCAAGAATAGCCGTATTTTTACAACCACAACATGCAGAATATGATCAAATTAGATCTGCTGCTTTAGAAGCAGAGCAAATTGGAGCTGATGTAATTTATAACTGGGATCATTTCTATCCCCTATACAAAGAAGATGGGACTCAGTGGTCTGAGGGTGAAAGAAGAGAAGGAAAGCATTTTGAATGTTGGACTATGCTTGCAAGCTGGGCGGAAGTCACCAGTAAAGCTGATATTGGGCCACTTGTTACTTGCAACTCTTATCGTAATCCAGAATTATTAGCTGATATGGCCAGGACTGTTGACCACATTTCTGATGGTAGATTAATTTTAGGAATTGGCTCGGGATGGTTTGAACAAGACTATGAGGAATACGGATATGAGTTTGGGACAGCAATCTGGAGATTAAAAGAGCTTGAGAAGTCACTCGCACGAATAGTAAGTAGAATGGAGAAATTAGATCCTCAACCCAAAAGAAAAATTCCAATATTGATTGGTGGTGGTGGTGAGAAAGTCACCCTAAGACTAGTGGCTCAATACGCAGACATATGGCATGGGTTTGCAACAAAAACAGAAGACAGGAGTGGGATTGAAACAGTTGCTCATAAAAACTCTGTGTTAAACAAGTGGTGTGATGAAGTTGGAAGAAATCCTGATGATATCCAAAGATCAATTGGTATAGATATAAACAGAATTGACCTAGCAGATGAACTTTTAGCAGCAGGTGCCACGGAGGTTACTCTAGCAGTTAATGGACCAGGCTATGACTTAACTAAAGTTAAAGAATGGATTTCTTGGAGAGATTCAAAAGAATAGATAACTAAATATGGACATATTAATTCTCTTATTTGGTTTTGCGCTTGGATTAATTTTTCTTGTAAAGGGTGCGGATGAAATGGTCAACTCAGCTGTTCAAATTGCGCTTAAGTTTAAAATTCCTAACTCAATTATAGGAGCTACCTTTATTGGGTTTGGTACTTCTGCACCTGAATTATTTGCAAGTACCGGAGCAGCCATAAACGGTGACTTAGATTTAGCGATTGGTAATATTGTTGGTTCGAATATTGCCAACTCTTTACTAGTAGTAGCTGTCTTATTTTTGGCGATTCCTAAAGATTTCAATAAGAAAATTAAAATTAATCATACAAGTCCATTTTGGATGGCTGTCTTGACAACTATTTTTGTCTCAACATATATTTTTACTAAAAATTTCCCTTTGGAATTAGGAGTTGTTCTGTTAGTTCTTGTAGTTTATGTAACATACAAAATGGTTAGTAGTGAAGGTGTGGAGGACGATGAATTATTTGTTGATGAAAAAAAATATATATGGCTGAGAGGCTTTCTTTCCCTTGCTGCAACTTTGTATGGTAGTCAGCTTGTAGTTGACAATGCTGTGAAACTTGCTGAAGTGTTTGGAGTATCCTCTCTTGTTATTGGCTCTACCATTATTGCTATTGGTACAAGCCTTCCTGAGGTTGCTGGAACAATAGCAGCAGCAAAGTTAAAAAAGCCAGATATTGTTTTTGGAAATATTTTCGGTTCAAACCTTTTTAACATTGGATTAGTTGGCGGTGTTGCAATATTAGTAAGTCCTGGAGAGATTGAAACACAAGTAGACTATCAACTATTTCTGATGTATTTCGTATCATTCTTGGTAATTTTCCTGTCACGAAATACGCTTAAGAGAAATCCAGTTTTGGGGTATGTATTAATGAGCCTTTATGTATTGTTTCTAGTTAGTTTGTTTTAACATTTTTATTTTTAAAGAAAAAAATAATTCCTAATATTGCTAATAAAGTTCCACCAACTTGGTTCCATGTAAGAGTTCCGATAGTTGCATCTCCCATTCCAAATCTTAGTGTATCAAGAAATGCCCTTTGGGTTCCGTACCAAAAAGCCCACAAACCAATCCAAGCACCCTTTCCAAAGGTAAGGTTTTTTTGAAAGTATCTAAAAATAAAAAATACTCCTAGTGCAAGAACTAAATCATACATAGCTACGTGATGATAAGTTCCACAAGTGAGTAAAGGTTCTGCACACTCTAAAGAATTATGTTGTGGTGCTAAATCATAACCAGGTTTGACTTCATATCCTAAGAAGGAATCTGTTTGTCGACCGAGGTGTTCAACAATTGCTAAATCACCGATTCTTCCGACAACTGTTCCTAAGATAAGGCCTGTAGCTGCGTAATCACCATATTGTTTAAAGTCTTGTTTGTTTAAAATACTGATTTTGATGTAAGCAGCAATTATCCCGCCAGCCATACCACCCATAATTGAATAGCTTCCAGTGAGAGTAAATATGTCACCCCAACCGTAGCTTGGACTGTTATATAATTGAGCTGGTATTGTAAAGAATCGTGCACCCAATATGGCACCAAAAATTGCCCATGTAAGAGCATCAGAAAACAAAATGCTGTCCGCACCATCTTTATCGGATAACTTTAATGCGTGACTTGCTCCAACGTAGAACCCTATAGCGGCAAAAACTCCGTGTAATGAAAGAGAGATTGGCCCAACTTGAGTTATTGGGATTGGAGGATAGGTAATTGATAGCAAAACTTCTTGCATGTTTAGATACTACCTAATGTAATAAATATGTCACCAACCATTGATAAAAATATGACAGCCAAGTAAGTATTTGAAAATATAAAGTATGAAATAGGTTTAACTTTGTCAACGTAAAGTCCATACGATTTATACATTAAATACATTCCAAATAGAAGTGCAAGAACAAGATAGGTGATTCCTAGCTGAAGTATGGGTGCTAAGAGTATTGAGGTTATAACTGTTGCACATGAATAAACTCCGATAAAGATTGCGGTTCTTTTTTTTGATTCCTGAGTTGGTAACATTGGGAAATCAGCATCCTTATAGTCGTCAATATTTTCTAATGACAAAGCCCAGAAGTGAGCTGGTGTCCAAAGAAATACCAATAGAAATAATAACCAAGATCCAATTTCAAGTTCAGCACCTGTCGCAGACCATCCAATTAATACCGGTGCTGCGCCTGCTGCGCCTCCTATAACAATATTTTGATTAGTTCTTGGTTTTAGAATTAATGTATAAATAAATGAGTAAAAAATATTTGCAGATAGTGCAATATTTGCTGCAAGAGTTGTGGATTGAGTGTATAAAATCAAATATCCGAACAGTCCAAGTGAAATTGAGTAAATATAAGCATTTTTTTTACTTACTTCTCCGGTTACTAATGGCCTGTTTGCTGTTCTCTCCATTAAGCTATCAGTTGATATTTCAAATATTTGATTCAAAACATTTGCACTTACTGCAAGAAGGGTTCCTCCAAGTACAGTAAATAATATGAGTTCCAAGGGTGGAAATCCATAAATAGAGACAACCATAGAGGGTACTGTAGTGATTAGCAATAATTCAACAATTCGTAATTTAGAAAGTTTTAAATACTTAATTGCTACTTCTTTGCTGTCAGCTTTCATACTGACATAGTACTTAAAATTACACTATATATTGTTTCAACGCTATCCTTAAATATTGTTGATAATATAAAATATGCTTGTGAAAAAAATTTTTAAATTTAAAAACCTGAAATTTATTCCATTAATTTTCTTATCTGCATGTATAGAAAATGCACCATTGGACTCACTAAGTCCCGAAGGGCCGTATGCAAGATCTATAGACGAACTATTTTGGATAACTTTTTGGATTGCTGTAGGTGTCTTTGTAATTGTTCAAGGAGCATTACTTTTATCTGTTTTTGTTTTCAAGGAAAAACCAGAAAGTCCTGAGCCAAAACAAATTCATGGAAATACAAAATTAGAAATACTATGGACTGTAATCCCTGCTTTAATTCTCGCAGCAATTGCAGTTCCAACTGTTCAAACAATTTTTGATTTAGCAAGAGAACCAGAAGATGCTTTAAAAATAGAAGTCATTGGTCACCAATGGTGGTTTGAGTATAAATATCCAGATTATGGAATTACAACAGCAAATGTTTTAGTGATTCCAGCTGATAAACCCGTGCGACTTGAAATGTGGTCTAATGATGTTCTTCACAACTACTGGGTTCCAAAGCTTAATGGAAAGAGATACCTTGTACCCGGACAGACAACATATTTAAACCTTCATGCTGATTCTCCAGATGAGTTTTGGGCTCAATGTGGAGAGTATTGTGGATTAAGTCATTCAAAAATGAGGGGTAGGGTCTTATCGTTATCACAAAAAGATTTTGATATATGGGTTGCAAATGAACAAAAAAATGCAACTGCCTTTAGCAATGAAGATCTTTCTTTGGCTGCTGAGGGGCAACAGGTGTATCTCAATGCTGGGTGTACACAGTGTCACGTTGTTAACGGTGTCTGGGATGTACAAGGTGATAGGATTGCTCCAAACCTTACACATTTTGCAGTTAGAAATGTATTTGCTGGAGCTGCATTAGAAAATAATAGAGAGAATTTAACAAGGTGGTTAGCCAATCCTGCAGAGGTGAAACCTGGTACATTTATGCCTAACCTTGAATTGACCGAATCAGAAATAAATGCTTTAATTGCTTATCTGGAGACACTTAAATGACAAAAATTATTGAACCAAGAAAACAGAGCAATATCTTTAGAAGACCATCATCAGAAACTGGTATATGGAGCTGGATCACAACAGTAGATCACAAACGAATTGGTATTATGTATGGATATGCCGCATTCTTTTTCCTCTTAATAGGAGGACTTGAAGCATTAGTTCTTAGAATTCAACTTTCACAACCTGACAATAATTTCCTTACTGCAGCTGAATATAATGCTATGTTCACTATGCATGGAACTACCATGATTTTTCTTGCAATTATGCCAATTAGTGCTGCTTTTTTCAATTACTTATTACCACTTCAGATTGGTGCTAGAGATGTTGCATTTCCAAGATTAAACGCATTATCCTTTTGGATTTTTATATTCGGAGGTGCTTTTCTTTATTCAACATTTATATTCGGTACTGCTGGGGCACCAGAGGGTGGGTATTTAGCTGAAGAAGTTGGTTGGCTTGGGTCAGCACCAAACGGTGGCTGGTTTGGCTATCAGCCCAATGCAGGAATGAAGTATTCTCCAGGAACAGCAATGGACTACTGGGCAATAGGTCTTCAGATTCTTGGAATAGCTTCGCTAATTTCCGCATTTAACTTCATAACAACAATCATAAATATGAGAACAGAAGGCATGAGATTTATGAGGATGCCAGTATTTACTTGGATGACATTTGCTGTTTCTTTTCTTTTAGCTTTCTCATTACCAATAATCGCTATTGCTCTTTTCTATGTAACGTTTGATAGAAAATTTGGAACTACATTTTTCCTGACAGAAGGTGGTGGTGATCCAGTTTTATGGCAACATCTTTTCTGGCTGTTTGGGCATCCAGAGGTTTATATTCTTATACTTCCAGCATTTGGTATAGTATCTGAAGTCTTACCAACATTTTCACGTAAACCACTATTTGGTTATGCGGCAATAGTATTTGCTGGCTTTGGAATAGCTTTTATCGGTTTTGGAGTTTGGGCCCATCACATGTTTGCATCTGCAATTAGTCCAGTTGCACAAGCTGGTTTTGGTTTATCAACAATGGTTATTGCTGTACCTACGGGTGTAAAAATATTTAACTGGCTTGGAACTATATGGGGAGGAAAGCTTAAGTTAAACACGCCAATGCTATTTTCTCTTGGTTTTATAGGAATGTTTGTAATAGGAGGCCTTAGTGGAGTCACACACTCTGTGGTACCAGCAGACACACAACAAACTGATACTTACTATATAGTTGCACATTTTCATTATGTATTATTTGGCGGTGCACTTTTTGGAATATTTTCTGGACTTTATTATTGGTTTCCTAAAGTGTGGGGCAAAATGTATAACGAAACACTTGGAAAAATTCATTTTTGGCTAATGTTAATTGGTTTTAATCTTACCTTTGGACCCATGCATTGGTTGGGTCTCCAAGGACAAGTTAGACGTACTTGGGTTTATGCAGAAGAAACAAACCTAGCATTCTGGAATGTTGTAGTTACTGTAGGTGCATTCATAATTGCAGTATCAATTATTGTGTTTATGATAAATTGGATTTTTTCTAAACGAAATGGTGAGGAAGCACCTTTTGACCCATGGGATGCAAGAACAATTGAGTGGACTATTCCATCTCCAACTCCTGTTTGGAATTTTTCAAAGGCACCAATTGTAAAATCGTTAGATGATTTTTGGCATGCAAAATATAGTGAAGATGATGAAGGAAGAGCAGTAAGAAGAGATAGCGCTGACCAACTTCTTCAAGAATTAGAAGAAGAAGGACTTAATCCAAGCGAAAATATCGAGCTACCGAATCCTTCTTATTATCCAATCATATTGGCTTCTGGATTGCCATTCTTAGGCTATGCAGTTATATATTACTCTATACCCCTAGCAGTTATTGGATCGCTCCTATTGTTAATTGGAGGTTTTGGTTGGGGCACTGAGCCATTGGAAGAGCATATAGAAGAATCAGAACATGAGTAGCTCTCATGCCTACCCGCACGAACCTACGGGAGTAGAAACTAGAAAACTTGGCATGTGGGTATTTTTATCCACTGAGATTTTATTTTTCGGAACACTTATTACTACTTTTATGATTTTCAAAGGAAGAGATTTTCCTGGAATAAAGCTTACGGATGTTTACGACATTCCTTTTACTTCTATTAGTTCTTTTATATTGCTAATGAGTTCTTTAACAATGGTACTTGCTCATAATGCTCTTGAGGCAAATGATCAGGAAAAAACAAGGGTTTGGCTACTAGCAACAGCAATGCTTGGAGCAGTTTTTTTAGCTGGTCAAATATATGAATTTACTGAGTTTTATCATAAGGGCTTTGAACTAGGTACTAACATTTTTAGTTCCACTTTTTATGTTTTGACAGGTTTTCACGGACTACACGTTTTTATAGGTGTAGTGCTTCTACTAGCTTTATGGAGTATTGGGCAAAGGCAAAAGGGTTTAACTTTAGAAGGTGGAATGAACCTAGAGTTTGTAGCTCTATATTGGCACTTTGTGGATATAGTTTGGATAGTATTGTTTACAGTTGTTTATTTAATTTAGTATGTCTGAAATTCACATAGAACACCCTACCCCAAAAAAATATGTACAAATAGCTATTGTACTTGGGGTGCTTACAGCTATCGAAATTGCTTTGTACTATACGGAAGATATTGTTGGTGCGTTTACGGATCCTTTACTGATAATTTTAGCTGTTGGTAAGTTCGTAATTGTTGTTGGTTGGTTTATGCACTTACGTTTTGAAAATAAACTTATTAATAGATTCTTTACCGGCGGGATGATACTTGCATTGATACTATTTGCTATTGTGATGTTTGAACGAGCATCAGCAAACTTTTTCTAGAAGAAATGCAAAACTTACCATGGCACCCACATTACGATGTATGGGCATTAATTTTTTCACTTATAATATTTTTTGAATTTTCAACAAAAAATAAATCTATAAAGGGTGAGAAAAGAAAATTATGGTACTCAGGAATAATTATACTTTGGATTTTTACCGATTATCCATTACATGACATCGGTGAGAAATATCTATTCTCTGTTCACTCAGTTGAGCATCTAGTTTTAGCATTAGTTTCCCCACCTCTTTTACTACTTGGGATGCATAAAGAAATGAAGAAAATAATATCAATAAAACCTTTTATATCTATTTTAAAATTTACATCGAAGCCAGTAGTTGCATTTTTCTTGTTTAATTTTGTTATGGTAGGAATGCACTGGTCTTCTGTTGTAAATTTAATGGTGACAAATACTCTTTTTCATTTTGTTATACATTCGATTATGCTCCTTGTGTCACTGAATATGTGGATTCCTGTAATTGGATTTAATGAAGAGGTAAAACCAATAAATTCAGCCGCAAGAATAGGGTACTTATTTCTCCAGTCCCTTTTGCCAACAATCCCTGCAAGTTTTCTTGCTTTTGGAACCGAACCTTTATATACGGCTTACTTGAACAATGACAATATTTTTAATATTTCAGTTATAAACGATCAAACACTAGCTGGATTGATACTAAAACTTGGAGGAGGAATTATTTTATGGATTTCCATATTAATAATTTGGATGAGATGGTATCAGGATGAAAAAACATTTGATGATGTAGTTAGAAATAACACATCTGACTAGAATTATATAGATTTTTAAAATGGATGAAAAGCAATTAGAACAATTAAGTAGTTCCAGTGGAATACCTCTGGAACTTTTATCTCGTTCAATTCAAGCAAGGGCTGAATCATCTGGAGTAACTCCAGCAGATATATTAAATAGTTGGTCTGGTGGTGAGGCTATTGACCCCATTCCTGCTTCTAAAGAAGAAGTGAATGTAGTTGAAGAAGCTGCAAATGAAATACCCGACAACACTAATAATGCTGATGAAACTACAGAAGAACAACTTGAAGAAACTGTATTTGAAGAGAACGTAAATCAGGAGATTGCTTCCTCAGTTGCAGTGATGCTAGAAGACATACCTCCTCCCGTGACAATAAGTCAAAAAATAATTAAATCTCTAAGATACGGTTTAAGTTTTGGAGTGGTTGCAGGATTTATTCAAGGTCTAGTAGCAAGTTCATACTTATATGATGGCCTTATTCTTGAAGCTGAAACGCAGAACTTGATTGCTGAGTATAGCCCCATATCATTTGTAGCAATCGTATCTCTTTCGACAGCTTTTTTTAGTATTTTAAATTCACTAAATCTGAAAAAAATCCTTGACTCAAACTTTGAAGGGTTTGGGGTACTAACTACAGATAGGGAGTCTATTTATACAGGAGCGGGACTAGGTCTAGTTTTTGGTTCTTCTATTGCTTTCTATGTGATAAATAGTATCGGTCAAAGAATTGAAGGAATTCTTCCAGAAGATCCTGTTATTAACTTAATAAGTGTCAGCGGAGCTTTATGGAGAATAGTTATCCTTTCAGCCATTATCCAAGCTTTAGTTTCTATAATTTCAATGCTTCTCGGAGTTCCTAAGGGACTAGAAAAATATGAAGACCTTGAAGCAAATAAGATACGGGGCAGAATAGTGGGATCAATTGTTATACCACTTGGCTCTATAGTGGTTGGTGGAATTATTGCGGTAGCTATTGCTCAAATTTTTCTTAACTTTCATGAATATGCTCCTCTTTTTGCACTAATAATTTCAGCAGCTATTTTGCTATTTGCAAGTGTAATGAGTTCTGCTCCAAAAATTAAAATAACTAGAAGTGAGGTTCTTATCGCTTCTGCTGGAGTGTTGACTCTAATTATTATTATTGCAAGCGTTGCAGCAAGTCAGCATTAATAAATGGGTAACAGTTTTGATAGCTTAGAAAGTGTAGAGTCTTACCTTTCCGATCCAAGATGGGACAATATTAAAAGAGACTATGATGCTAATGGCATTAGTTCACTAAGAAGTCCCTTTCAGGTTGTAAATACTATCTCAGAAGAAGGATCTAAGTCTTTACTAAACTTACTTCAGAGAGATGACTGTTGGGTTTCAGGATTAGGCGCAGCTACAACACAACAGGCTGTGCAAATGTTTAATCTTAGTTACGAAATTATTTATATAAGTGGATGGCAGGTTGCTGCAGAAAGTAATAACGGTGAAAATACTTACCCCGACCTTTCACTGTATCCATCTGACTCAACGCCTAATTTTATTAATAAGATCAACAACACCCTAGTTAGAAAAATTTCTGAACATAAAGAGGGTATCTTACCTCCTATTGTTGCTGATGCTGAGTCAGGGTTCGGTGGTGTTTATAGTGTCTTTAATTTGACTTCACAATTTATTAAAGCTGGTGTGTCTGGTTTACATTTTGAAGATCAGCTTGCTTCTGAAAAAAAATGTGGACATATGGGAGGCAAGGTAATTATTCCTACTCATGAGTACATAAAAAAATTAAATTCTGCACGACTTTCGTCAGATGTACTTGGAAGCCCTGTTGTGCTAATTGCTAGAACAGATGCGCTACACGCTTCTTTAATCACTTCCGATTTTGATGATGATGATAGAGAGTTTTTAAGTAATAAAAGGACTAGTGATGGTTATTTTTCAATTAAAGATAACCATGGCTTAGCTATAAAAAAAGCTTTGAGATATGCCGAATATGCCGATGTTATATGGTGTGAAACCAACACACCTGACCTAGGGTTTGCTAAAGAATTTGCTGATGAAATCAGGAAGGTATTTCCAGATAAGATACTAGCCTATAATTGCTCTCCTTCTTTCAACTGGGTTGGAAAATTTAGTGAAAATGAAATAAAAGAGTTTCAAAAAAATCTATTCGAACTTGGATACAAACTGCAATTTGTATCACTTGCTGGTTTTCACTCATTAGCCAGTTCAATGTATGAACTAGCAAAAAATTATAAAGGTGGAGACATGAGCGCAATTGTAAGCCTTCAAGAGAAAGAAATACAATTATCAGAAGAAGGATACACAGCTATAAAGCACCAGCAAGAAGTTGGCGGTAATTACTACGAAACTATTGGAGAGGTTCTTTTAGGTGAAGAATCTGAACTACTTTCAACAAAAGACTCTACAGAATCTGATCAGTTTTAATAGAATATATCTATGAAAAATTTTAAAAACAAAACAATAATTATGAGTGGTGGGTCAAGGGGTGTAGGCCTTGAAATCGCAAAAGCATTAGGAAAAGATGGAGCTAATGTTGTTATACTTGCTAAAACAACTGAGCCTCATCCAACACTTCCAGGAACTATTTTTACTGCAGCTGAAGAAATAGAAGAAGTTGGCGGTAATGCCCTACCGGTTGTTTGTGACATAAGGTTTGAGGAACAAGTAGAAAGTGCTGTTGCTCAAGCGGTAGAAAAGTTTGGTGGAATAGATATATGTATTAATAATGCAAGTGCTATTCACTTAACGGATACAATCAATACCCCTATGAAGAGATACGATTTAATGCATAATATCAATGTAAGAGGTACCTTTATGTTAAGCCAAAAATGTATCCCCCATCTTAAAGAAGGTAACAACCCTCATATTTTAACTCTATCTCCACCAATTGATATTGATAGAAAATGGTTTGGATTAACTCTGGCTTACACAACAGCAAAGTACGGAATGTCTCTTGTCGCTCATGGACTGGCTGAAGAGTTACAAAAATATAATGTTGCTTCTAACTGTTTGTGGCCAAGAACTTCACTTGATACAGCAGCTGTTAGAAACGTAATAGGATCTGAATTAATTAAAGGTTCTCGTAAGCCTTCTATTTACGCAGATGCTGCTTATGCAGTGTTAAAAAGAGATTCTTCAACCTGTACTGGGAATTTCTTTCTAGACCAAGATGTTCTAGAAGAAGAGGGTGTTACAGATTTTGATCAGTATGCTATTGATCCAGATGCAACACTAGTTTCAGACTTTTTTGTCGATGACAATCCTGAAGACTGGATTCAAGCTTTATAGAACAAAAAATGAAAAGTGCATTTATAGTAGATGGTTTAAGAACACCGATTGGTAAAAGAGGTGGATCACTAAAAGGCATTCATGCAATAGATTTACTAGGTTTAGTAATTGAAAACATTGTTAATAGAAATTCAATAGACCCAAATAGTATTGATGATGTAATCGCTGGATGTGTTTCTCAACTTGGTGAGCAAACAGGAAATGTAGGAAGAAATGCAGCCTTAGCAGCTGGTTTACCAGATACAGTACCTGGTACAACTGTTGATAGGCAGTGTGGCTCCTCTCAACAAGCTCTTCATTTTGCAGCTCAAGGAATTATTGCAGGTTCTTATGAAGTTGCAATTGCATGTGGAGTTGAAATGATGTCAAGAGTACCCATGGGGTCTACATTTAACTATGAGGGGCCAGAGGGTGTTTCTACTCCCTTTGGACCAAAAATGTATGATAGATATCCAGGGTTAGTTCCACAAGGATTATCAGCAGAAATGATGGCAGAGAAATGGGAATTAGACAGAGATGAATTAGATGAAATATCATATACCTCACACCAAAGAGCTTTTACTGCATGGGAAAAAGGCTACCTTGATAACCAAATAATTAAAATTCCTGAATCATTAAATAAAGATGAAGGTATAAGAGAAGAAACAACAAAAGATATACTTTCTCAATTAAAGCCAGCCTTTAAGGCTAATGGAGTGATCACAGCAGGTAACTCTTCTCAAATTTCTGATGGAGCAGCAGCACTTTTAGTAGTTTCTGAAAATATAGTCAATAAATACAACCTTGAGCCAATAGCTAAGATAAAAAGTATGGCTGTTGTTGGAACAGACCCAGTCCTGATGTTAAGTGGACCAATACCAGCAACAATAAAGGCTCTAGAGCAAGCGAAATTGAAACCTGAAGATATAAACATTGCTGAAATAAACGAAGCGTTTTCATCTGTAGTAGGTGCTTGGAGAAAAGAATTCCCAGAAATTAATTATGAGAATGTAAATGCTAACGGTGGGTCAATAGCTATAGGTCATCCACTTGGAGCAACGGGGGCAAGGTTAATGACAAATCTTATTCATGAAATGAAAAGAAATAAATTTAAATATGGGCTTCAAGCAATTTGTGAAGGTGGCGGTACAGCAAACGCTACAATTGTAGAACTTGTTTAATTATGAAACCACTTGAGGGAGTTAGGGTACTAGAAATTGCCTCAATTGGACCCGGTCCCTTAGCAGCAAATACTTTCCTAGAGTTAGGTGCTGAAGTAATTAGGGTAAATAATCCAAAAGCTGTTGATCTGCTTCCTACTAATGCTGACCCTTCCTTGGAAAAAAGAATAAATATAACTGTGGATTTAAAATCCAAAGATGGAATTAAATTAGTAAAAGAACTAATTAAAGGTGTGGATATCTTACTAGAAGGTAATCGCCCCGGTGTTATGGAAAAAATTGGATTGGGCCCTGAAGATATCCATAGAGTGAACACAAAAACTGTCTACATAAGACTCACGGGCTGGGGCCAGGAAGGTGAAATAGCAAATGATGCCGGGCATGACATAAATTATTTAGCATTATCTGGAGTTTTGAGTCTTTTGGGTAAAGATGGATCACCACCTACTGCTCCTATAAACCTTGTTGCAGACTATGGTTCAGGAACTATGTTTGCTGTAATATCTGGCCTTCTTGGAATTTATGAGGTTAGGAATAACAACAAAGAGAGTATTGTCTATGATGTAGCAATGTTTGAAGGAGCTTCATTTCTTGCATCTTTAATGTTTGGCTTAAATGATGTAGGCCTGTGGAATGAAAAAAGAGGTACTAATTTACTAGACGGTGGTGCTCCTTTTTACAGATGTTACGAAACAAAAGATAATAAATATGTGGCAGTAGGTGCTTTAGAAAATAAATTTTTTAAAGAACTGGTTTCAAAATTAAACCTTCCGAAAGACATGGTAAATGAGCAAATGAACCTTGATAAATGGTCAGAATTTGAAAGTGTATTTAGTGAAATATTTATAACGAAATCTAGGGATGAGTGGGCTGAAGTTTTTAAAAATACAGATTCATGTGTAACACCTGTACTTAATTTAGATGAAGCAAGAAAGCATCCTCATGCAATATCAAGAGGTTCATTTCTTAATAACTTTCCAAGAAGCGATAATATGTTAAAAGAAAAAAATAACAAAGTAACAAAAAAATCTATTCAATCTATATTCACGGAGTTAGAAATCAGTAAGGATTTTGTTCAACAAGTTGAGAAAAACGGAATTCTGTTAATAAACTAAGCTCATGCCAATTAATCCAGACATACTACTAAATAAAGATCTTGAAGAGGTCGAAGGCCATTGGTCCGAAGAGAGAGTTATCTTATATAACCTCGCAGTTGGAAGCAGCCAAGACCCTATGAACAAAAGTGATTTGGAATTTACAGTTGGTCCTGGTCCGAAAGTTTTACCTTCTTTTGCTGCGTGCATTTACCCAATGGAATCAGTTTTTTCAATTATAGGAAGTGAAGGACTTGAAGTTTCAATGACATCACTTCTTCATGGAGAACAAAAGATAACAATACATGAAGATATACCATCAAAAGGTAAAGCTACAGCTAAATCAAAAATTACAGCTGTTGAGGACTATATCAAATTTGGATCAGTAACTATTGAATCTGATTTATATATGGATAATAATAAAATTGCTACTTCTGAGTCTGTAATGTTGTTTATTGGTGAGGGAGGTTTTGGAACGGTGCCTAAAAAGAAAGAAAAGTTGACTTCACCAAAAACAGATCCTGACAAAGTGCTTGAGTATAAAACTCTTGATAACCAAGCAATACTTTATAGAATTCCATCAGGCGATAATAATCCGCTACATGTAGACCCAGACTTTGCAAAAGTTGCGGGGTTCAAAAAACCTATATTGCACGGGTTATGTACATATGGGATAACTTGTAAAAAATTAGTTGAAAGTGACTTTAGTAATGACCCTACCAAAGTCTCTGAAATTTCAGCAAGATTTAGCGGTCCTGTAACTCCCGGTAGTACTTTACTAATAAATGCCTGGAGACAAGATTCATATACAATTGCTAACGTTATCGAAAAAGAAACAAATACTGTTGTGTTAAAAGATTTTGTAATAAAATCTAGGTAATCTAATTTCCTAAGAAGTCAATAACGCTTTCCCAGCCTTTTGATACTCCTTTGTAAAATTCTGTATATTGACATTTTGAGCATGTGATTGATAAAAATTTACGATTTTGAATATTCATAAATCTTGACCAACTCTTACCTGTCATCGTTACAGTATCCTCTGTATATTCAGTACAGTTACATTTTGGGCACTGCCACATTTTTTTATCTATAGGATATCTTCCATCGTCCATACTCCTAGCATAACAAATTAACTTTTAGATGGATTCCAATTTATAGGATAGCTAAAATTTTAGTATGAAAAAATTCACTAAATTCGTGTTTTTATCTTTATTTATCTTTTTATATGCTTGTAGTTCAAATCAAAGTGCGAATTTAGATCCCCAAATTGTAAAAGTTGTTGATGATGAATTCTCTCCTAAAATACTTAGAGTAGAACCCGGAACAACTGTAATTTGGGAATCGGGTGGTGCTAATAATCATAATGTTATTGCAAGCGATGGTTCTTGGCAGGCTATTTCATCTGACTACTTTGAATATGGAATCATTACTAAAGGTGATCAATATGAACACACATTTGACGAACCTGGCGTGTATGAGTATTACTGCCCCTACCATGGCACTAACAGCAAAGGAATGGTTGGAACAATTATTGTTGGTGATGTTGAGTACTCAATAGAGCCTGAAAATATAATTGTGGAACTGAGTAGAGATGTCTTAGAAGTAGGTGTAAATAAAAACTATTCTAAAATTCAAGATGCTGTTGATGCTGCCATAGAAGGAGATTTAATTTTAATTGATGAAGGGGTTTATAACGAAAGTGTAACTATTACAACTTCTTATCTAACAATTAGAGGAACCGATAGAAATAAGGTAATTATTGACGGTGAGTTCATGAGGGAAAATGGAATACAGATTTATGATACTGATGGAGTTACTGTTGAAAATTTATCTGTTAGAAACTTTTCCTTAAATGGAGTCTACTGGAATGGTGCAAAAGGATTTAGAGGTTCTTACCTGACTGTTTACAATAATGGAGATTACGGAGTATATGCATTTGACTCAACTGATGGTGTCTTTGATAATGTATATGCATCTGGACACCCAGACAGTGGTATTTATATTGGACAATGTTATCCATGTAATTCTCTTATTTTTGATAATGTAGTTGAAGGGAATGCATTGGGATATTCTGGAACAAATGCAGGAGGTCATTTATATCTATTTAATAATATTTGGAGAGATAATATGTCAGGCATTGTACCTAATACTCTTGACTCAGAATTAAACCCTCCTGGTCGTGAGACAACCATTGTTGGCAACTTAGTAATAGATAATAATAACTATGAAGCTCCTACAAATAGATTCGGACTTGTTGCTAAAGGCATGGGGATTGTTGTTCCCGGAAGAGTTGGAGATGTAATAGAAAAGAATCTTGTAATTAATCACAATAGGTACGGAATTGTTGCAAGTCCTATGCTTGATGCAAATTTATATTTTTCACAGCATGTACACGTTAAAAATAATATAGTTCTTGATTCTGGATATACAGATTTAGCACTTGCTGGTCCGTGGGGTCCTGGTAATTGTTTTGAAGGAAATATTTATCAAACAAGTACTCCTCCAATGCTTGAGCAACTTCATAACTGTAGTAATTTAAACTCTTCAAATTTACTAGCAAGGTTTCCTTTACAGGGAGATCCTTCAGGACTAATGATGCTTGCTGGGTTTTTTGCTGATGCTCAAACAGCAAATCTTGATAAAAATTTATATAAAGAATATCCTTGGCCAAAAGAACAGGTAACTATGGAGTTTCAGGATATCTCTGCACCTTCACCTGCAATCAACTTGTTTTATGTACCAAATACCGAGGAAATAGAAATTCCTTTTGAGTTATTAGAAAAAGATTTTGAAAATTACTACAAAGCAGAAAAGGAGATAATTATGAGCGGAGTACCTATTTCAAGTCCAACCTTGTGGCAGTTGTTATTTCAACTATATGGATACCTAATGCCATTTGTGTTGTATGCAGCATGGGCAGCTTTAGCAATCAAAGATATTGATACTAATGACAAAGTTCAAGGTGGAATGAAATATGTATGGCTTGCAATTGTATACTTAGTTCCATTTTTTGGAGTTTTAACGTATCACCTTGCAGGTCCTAGCAATATATCTAGAGCTATGAAGTTTGGAGCAATTATTGGCGGTTTATTTAGTTATATTGCCATTCTTGTAGCTGGTGCAATAATTAGTGGCTTAGTCTAAGATTTTTAGTTAAAAAATATAAATAATGTCATTTAAAAATGTGCTTTGTTTTGGATCTTTAAACCCTGACTTGGTTTACTTTATAGACAAACTTCCAAGCCCAGGTGGAGATATACAAAGTAAAAAGTACTTTATTAGGCCTGGCGGAACTGCAATAAACTGTGCTGAAAATATTGCAATGTGGGAAATCAATACTGCAGTACGAGGAAATAGTATTGGCAATGATGAATTAGGAACTTATTTAGTTGAGCACTTAAATAATTTAAAAATCGTTCATAAAGATGTTATTAAAGACAATACTGTAACTCCAACTTGTTCAATTTATATAGATGAAAGTGGTGAAAGAACTATTATCTCTTCAGGCTATGAAGAAAGTAACTGGAGTAATCTAAATAATATTCAAGACTACGACTCTTTGTTAATTGATAGGTATTCGATTAAATATATCAAGGAAGAACTAAAAAAAGTTAAAAAAAATAATGATATTTTCCTTACTCAAGCTGGCTATGAGGAACAAATTGATTATGAAATTGATTTTTTAGTGGTTAGTAAAAATGAAATTGAAGTAAAAGAAGCAAATGAAATACTTGAAAAGGGAATGGCAAAATGGATATTACTAACCTCTTCTAACTTGCCTGCAAGACTACTGAGCACAGATGGGGTGTTAGAAATTGTTCCACCTGACTTTAAAACAATTAATGCAACAGGTGCTGGTGATGCTACTGCGGCCTATATCTCTGCATTTGGAATTGAAGATGTTATTGACTCTGTGAAAAAAGCATGTGCAGCAGGTGCAATAGTCGCTGGAACTAATGACAAGCCAAGTTTAAAAATGATAGATGAAATAAGTAAGTTAGTAGAGATCAACCCAAGATAATCTATTTAGTGTTTTGAAATATTTAGACTAATATAATATCTATGGCTGTTGCATATAAAGCTCCTGTTAAAGACATCGTTTTTGGTTATGAAGTAATTGACTCATATAATGTATTAAATAAAATAGCTGCCTTTAGTGATTTTTCTGAAGATGTTGTTGTGCCAACCATGGAAGAATGTGCAAAATTTTCTGAAGAAGTTCTCGCTCCAATTAATGCTATAGGTGATCAACAAGGAGCTACAATAAACAACGGCGTAGTTACTATGCCAGAAGAATTTGTAGATGCATATAAGAAATTCTCTGATGCTGGATGGGCATCAATCTCACTACCTGAAGAAATCGGTGGTGGAGGTATGCCGATCACTTTATCTGGAGGAACTTT
>Ga0208410_1000648_pt1 | contig 19696 bp, 17 predicted proteins | sample ETN02SmetaG_3_FD_185787 | JGI IMG/M metagenome (GOLD analysis project Ga0208410, IMG submission 185787) | Marine microbial and viral communities from oxygen minimum zone, Eastern Pacific Ocean - ETNP2014F10-02SV257 (SPAdes) (version 2) | ecosystem: Environmental > Aquatic > Marine > Oceanic ... | reverse complement strand
TCATCAAGCTCAAGGATTATGCCTGGCACAGCATCTTGGTCACTCGCTTGAAGTTCAACTTCCACGTCCATTCCAACCTCTAGATTTCCTCTATCAGTAGGGTTGAGTGTCAATGTGATCGTGAAGTCAGGTTCTGTAAGCGTAAGCACTTGCTGCCCAAGGAGAATGAACTCTCCATCATCAACAGATACTGTCCCAATTCTTGCTGGCCAGGAAGCGACAACCATATCTCCAGGAAGGAAGAGGACATCGTCATCAATAGTTTCAATCTGAACAGTTACTTGGCTTTGACCTGCTGGCATAATTACTGTCCCAGGTAGTTCCTTATAGTCTTTACCTGCAGTAGCGCTGCCACGTAACGAGTAATTGATTGAGGTGTCCTCAGTGACAGGTTGATCGGCATTTATTACGAACTCGGCATTTCCACCTTCACCGATGCCTCCACCTCCGGAGATCGTTAGCTCAGGTAGATCGTTTGATTCTATTATTCCTAAAGCTGATTTTGGTGACCCAATAGCGTATGTCTCGTTAGGGTTATTTACGATGGTGACCCAGAGTTCTTCATCAGGTTCAACCTGTGAATCATCCCTGGTTTGGAAGGTGAGGCTGACAACTTCTTGGTTAGCGGGTAGTTCAACTTCCAAATCTTCAGCTATGAAGTCTGATCCACTTTTAGCAGTTCCCCACACAGAAATTTTTATTATCGTGTCTTCGTTACTTATTTTGTCTGTTTGGAATTCAAAGGTTAAGTTGCCGCCCTCAGACACCGTAGGGGTTATAGATCGTATTTCTATTGTTTGTACATCTCCGGTAGGGCTAGTTATTTCTAATTTAGCTTCTCGAAGCGCCCCAAGTCGATAGGGGAGGTTGTCGCCTACACTGAAACCTTCACCGACCTCGATGATGAGTTCTTCAGCACTCTCAATTTCGTTATCAGTCAAAGTTTCTATTTGTAAATCAAATGATTGTGCGCCAGCGGGAAAAATAAATGAGCCATCTAGTGGGTCGTCATTGTAGTCATCTCCGGCAGCTGCAGAGCCTGCGGTTACGTAATCAATAACAGTATCTGATGGCATCGCAACGTCTGATGTGAAGGTAAAGGTCGCAGTTTCTCCTTCAGTAACCGAACCGGGATTTACAGTGACCTCTATGATGGGTCTGTCATCTTGCAACACATTGTTTTGGAAAGCAAAGTTCGCAGGAATGAACTCGCTGGTGTTAATTGCGTTCTGAGAGTAAAGCGCAGTTTGGGTTTCCCAACTATTGGTTGTTGAGGTCAGGGTTTGATCAGGGACGCTTGGTTGAAGCTCTATTGCTATTGTGTTCTGTGCTCCTATTGAGTACCCGGCGGTATTAGAACTCAATGAGATAATGATATTTTCGTTTGGTTCTGGGCTGGCACCTCCGTACCCACGGGTTATCTGCCAGTCACGCAAACCTGATCTCGTTTCTTCGGTAAAAAGTTGGTCTACTGTTCCTACGTCATGGCCGCTCTCTGACAGGATCGTTTCTAATTGGAGGACGTCTGGGCCATCCGAACCGACATCCAATCTACGGAAGAAAGAAAAATCGCCATCAACTGCAACCGCAGCCCTTCCATCTATGGCGTATAGAACGTCACCAGCATTGATGGTATCTCCATCATCTACGAGAACGGAGCTCACTTGTCCGTCCACATTTGCCGTGATTCTTTGAAGTTGATCTCTGCGGATCTCTCCTCGAACAGTAATTTCGTCTGACAAAGTCCTTCGCTCAACAGGCGAAACAACATATGTCGGTCCACTATTATTTGTCGTGGATGTTCCATTTCCGTCGCTACCGGTTCCAGGCCATACAAAGAGTCCAACTAATAGAAGAGCAATAATGCCAATTCCGCTAGCAATCCAGATTTGTTTCTGCTTCATGTCGCTAGCTGCTTATTCTTCATCAGCGACGTAATTCTCTTCAACGTACGCGGTGCTTTCTTGCCGGCAGTTATTAATGTCTTCTGTTGGGAAGATCCCATCCGAATTTTCAGGTGGAGTTAAGCCAGACCCATTAGCCCCGAACCCAAGAGCTCCTCGTTCATCGGGAACGATTTCGCCCACTTCCCAACCTAATCTTTCAAGACACTCCCCAAATACTGGAATGCCGAAATTCAGTTGGGCAATATCTTCCGGAGTTAAGTTAGCTTGTGCTTCGCCAAATGCTGTGAAGCTCTCCAGTATGTTGCTTTGGGTAGCGCATTTCTGAAGTGATTGGAGGTACTCAGAAGTGAATGCACTCGGATCGGCAACTTCTCCATCAGGGCCAGGTTGGCCAGGTGCTCCAATGAACTCAACCCCGTCATCGTCAAGGCAGCCTTGGAATTTGGCAACAGCGTTCAGCAGGCCATCTAGCGGATCTTCTTCCGCTGTAGCAACATCTATGCCCTCTTCTTCTACTACTTCTTCAGATTCAGTGTTGAGTTCCTCTACTTCAACATCCTCAACAGAAAGAGTTGCTGCTTCTTCGCTGCTGCTTTCTTGAGTTTCTGCTTGTTCAACAGCTTCAGTATTAATAACAACCGGGGCAGATTCGATAACGACTGCATTGCCTGATTCGTCACCGCTGCTACCACCGCCACATGCGAGTGATGAAAGAACAACGACTACTGTGAGGAAACAAAGTTTAAAGCGATTCATATGGTCCTTAAGTTATTGGCCTTGCAAAAGATTACTATTTGGCTTGTGTCTAGAGTTTGTTATCACCAAATTTATAGTCCAGATGGACAATTAGCCATGACCTTTAAGCTTTCTTAAAGAATTCTTACTTTATGAACGCCTGCTTATATCAGGGTCACTTTGAGTTACTTTAGTGCGGACTGTAAGTATTGAATCTCCAGAGAGAACTCCACCGCGGCCGAAAAGACGACCATACTGCCAGTTCGATAACCCTAACTCGGGTCTGTTCAATGCGTATTGCCCATCAACCCACCTTGTGAATCCATTCCCGACAAAAGGGGCATTTACATCCTCAAAGAAAGCTTTTTGCTCCCCGATATCTTCAGCTATAAGGCTTACTACAAATTGAGGTGAATATTCATTGAAAAGCCTAACTGCCTCATCCACATCCTTAACCACCACCAGCGTCACCTCAGGCGAGTTCTCCCACTCCCATTCCTTACCAATGTCTTCCAAATGAATAAGTTCAGTCTGTTTTTCTGACACCGGACCTTCTGCTCGTTCAATTAAGGTCTCAGAAAGCCAGTTATCAGGAATGTGTTCAACTGCACTTTCAGTTACATGTAGTTTCGGATTCGCATTTCGGAGGTCACCCGCTTCTTTCATGGCATTTAGAAATTCGGGAATGAACTGAGGCGCTAACTCGGCACTAATGCAGCAAGTATTAAGAGTGTTGCAAACTTTTCTATCAAGTGAGTTGGAAACAGCCCTTGCGAATTTCTTTGGGTCGGCACTATTTCCAGCAATGACCCATGCCCCACCTGTTCCATGAAGACTCACGGGTATCCCCGCCTGTCTCGCTACAGACCCTAGTTGAGCTACCGCCGGGCCAGACCCTCGGGCAACAGCTAAGGCTAATCGTTCATCAGAGAACATGGCATAACCCGCCGACCGTTCGGAACTGTTAACAAGGCTTACCGCTCCTTCTGGTAAACCTGATTCAGTAATAGCTGGGTTCAGAGCGTATCTAACAATGGCATTCGCGGTTTGCAACGCATCAGAACCAATCCTGAAAACTACAGTATTTCCAGAGCGGAGAACTCCAGTCGCGTCAGCGAAAACATTTGGCCTACCTTCAAAAATAAAACCAACGACTCCTAGTCCAGCAGAAATTAGATCAACGCTCCATCCATCATGCTCAATATTCTCTATGCTTTTACCTCTTTGGGGGGGTACGTTTTCCCAGAGTTGCAAGCCAGCAATCATGTCTTCGCGCATTTTCTCCGAAAGAATCAATCGCGTGGTAGAACGTCCTTTGGATTTTGCTAGTTCAACGTCCTCTGCATTGGCCGCAGCTATTGCGCTGAACGAACTATCACTAGCAAGGTAGTTTGAAAAAATAGAGTAAAAGTTAGAAATCGTTTCATCAGAGACCGCTCCCATTTTGAGAAATGCGGAATGTGCATCTCCAACTGCTTTGGAAGATAAATCCCATACATGTGATGGAATGTGGAGAAGGTCACCAGTTGTTTGCACAACGATAAGGCGGTCACCTTTCTGAAAAGCCGAAGCTATCTCATCAGAAACTACCGCAACCTTATTACCGCCATAGGGAATTTTCGTTCCAGCGATGAGAGAATCAAGTTCATTGCCCATCTCGGCATGCTATCTAGGCAAAAGGCACGTCACAAATACGCAGCTGCAGCAAAATCGTTTGAAGCGCCCACAAAGCTTCCACTGAGCTTTTGTATGTTCATTTCAACTAGATTCTCTAAAGTGGAAACCAATTGGAATACGATACTTAAAACTGAGTCGAAGAAAGACTACTGGAAAGGCCTTCAAAGATTTCTAGATCAGGAAAGAGCTAGCTACGATGTCTACCCACCGAAACAGCGAGTATTTGCAGCGTTTCATTTAACCCCCTACGAAAACGTGAAAGTATTAATACTTGGCCAAGACCCATACCATGGCCATGGGCAAGCAAACGGTCTTTGTTTCTCGGTAGATACAGGAACATCTACTCCGCCTTCCCTAAGAAATATTTTCAAAGAATTAGAAGGAGACCTTGGGATTACTCACCCTAAAGACGGCGATCTTACGGCATGGGCGAAAGAAGGCGTTCTATTGCTGAATGCCACCTTGACGGTTCGGCAGAATGAAGCTGGTTCCCATCAGGGAAAAGGATGGGAGTTCTTCACTGATCAAGTAATTAGGGAGGTTAATAAAAAAGACGAAAGAGTTATCTTTATTCTCTGGGGAGCTTTCGCTCGCAGAAAGAAAGAATTGATAGATCTACAAAGACATGTCGTTATTGAATCTGCCCACCCCTCACCATTAAGCGCCTATAGAGGATTCTTTGGAAGTCATCCTTTCAGTAAGAGCAACGAAGCGCTGAGTAAAGCTGGTGTGGACCCTGTTAATTGGAATCTTTGACAAGAAGATTCTTCCTGTCTACTTGTAGAAGTGGTCTTACGGTGTGCCACACTTAAATCGGCCAAATCAAAGGAACACATGGGCGACTATTTCCAAAATGGAGTCATCACTACATTCCATGACCTGCCGGGCCACCCTCCGACGCATTTAGAGAAGGATCTAAATGCGTGGTCAAATGATCAGCCAATATCGCTGGTAATCCCTGCGCTGTATAGCGAATTTGAAGGCCCAGCAATGCCAAGGATTATCTCTGAATTAGAGAAAATAAGTTACCTCAATGAGGTCATTATTGGTGTAGATAATGCTGATGCTGAACAATTTAAGCTTGTTAGGAAACATTGCAGGAACCTTGAACCCAACTGTCGAATCATTTGGAATGATGGCCCAGGGGTGACCGAAATCCGGAAAGACCTCATGGGGCAGGGTTTTGCTCCAATGGAGCGCGGCAAGGGAAGCAACGTCTGGTTTGCAATGGGATATTTTCTTGCTTCAAAGAGAGGCAAAATTCTCGCTTTGCATGATGCTGACATCCTCAACTACCGAGGAGAAATGCTTACTAGATTGCTTTATCCAGTCGCTAATCCCAACTTTAATTATGAGTTCTGTAAAGGATATTATTTCCGAGTTGATTCAAGTGGTTTTTATGGGAGGGTATCGCGGTTACTTGTTGCCCCGCTGCTAAAAGCCTTGAGGCACGAAATAGGCGCTAATGAACTTGTTGATTACCTAGATAGTTTCCGGTATCCACTAGCAGGAGAGTTCTCACTCCATGCAGAAATTGTCAGAAATTTACATATCTCATCTGATTGGGGTCTAGAAATAGGTGTATTGGCAGACGTGTTTGAAGCGCTTTCTTCAAATCAGGTGTGTCAGGTTGATATCGCGAATTCATATAACCACAAACATCAGGATGTCTCTGAAAATGACCCTACTAAGGGCTTGCATAGGATGGCATCTGATATTTCGAAGCTTATTTTTGCAAAGTTGTCTGCAGAGACCGACCAAATGCAACCCGCATTTTTTAGTAACTTAACTGAAACTTACAAAGCGATAGCTGCTGACCTTGTTGAGAGCTACTCCAACAATGCAGAAATGAATGGTTACCCTATTGACAGTCAACAAGAGTTGTCGCTTGTGAACCTTTTTTCAAGGATCATCCTCAAAGGAGGGGAGGATCAAGTGCCAAAATCAAAAGAGCCACCCTTGATCCCCTCATGGTCAGTGGTGAATGACGCTATTCCAGGAATTTCAGAACGTTTGAAAGAAACAGTTGACGCAGAGAATCTCGACTAATTAATAGGCTTTATTATGGCTGGGATGTTGTCTGCGGAGATTAGCTCTTTTCCCGCTAACCATCGCAATGTGTCGCTGAAACTTTCTGATAATGGTCGCCACTCTATGGATAGGGCTTCTCGTGTCTCACGATCGTCACCAGGTACCAGTGTTGTCATGAACTCAGCGGTTGATAGGTCAAGAGGGAAATCGATATTGAAATTCCCTAGCAAATCTCCAAAACGGCCGAGGGCCCGAAAGGCAGCATCTGGAAAGCGAATTGTTTTCAACTGCCTTCCAGTAATTTCAGTCAGGAACCTTGCAGTTTCAGACCAATCTAAATAGTGCCCGAAAACCCCAAACTTTCTAGGCCCTAGGTTTGGCTCAAGGCATAAGCAAAGTACCTTTGATAAATCTCTTACGTCATGCATGAGAATTCCTCCATTCTGTGGCAATGGAAGGATAGGGCTTTTTAAGAGGCGCGATATCCCGTTTGCTGCAACGCTAAGGCCAACATCATCTGGTCCGATAATGCCCGAAGGCCATACAATAACGACAGGTAAGCCTTCTTTCTGAAGGTTCCTAGCAAGTAATTCTCCTTCTGCCTTCGATTCGGCGTATGCACCTAGAGGGTTAGCGCTTATAGGGCACTTGTTCGTGTAAATGCCTCCAGGTGGGGGGTGAAGGGTACTCTGCGATGAAACATAAACAATGGGATCTAATTTCGCTGCTGATGAAAGTTCAAGAACATGCTTTGACCCAAGAGCGTTAGTTTCTTTAATCAATGGAATTGATTTTTTACTGGTAGCTGCCACAGCCGCAGTATGTATGATTGCGTCACAGCCATCAATCAGCTTCTCAACAGATCGCCTATCAGTTATGTCTCCGATCACGGACTCAATCTCAGGTAGCCCGTGAAGGTCTCGAGTTCTCTTTAGTTTCTCTTCGCTACGGATTAGCGCTACTGGTTCATGATTAGCTTTTAATAGTTCACGCAGAGTATGTCCGCCTGTGAACCCAGTGGCACCTGTGATGGCAACGCGCATAACCTTAACTTACAGTATTTGTGCCTAGGTGGGGCCGTCCCCGAGTTACAGACCTATTCTTTGTGCGAGGAGTTCCCTATGGTAGGTCGGGTCACCGAAGAGCAGTTCCGAACTTTTCGCACGTTTGAAATACAAATGAGCGGGGTGTTCCCAAGTAAATCCAATTCCTCCATGTATCTGAATGTTCTCAGCAGCAGCATGGAAATAGGCCTCTGAACAGTATGCCTTAGCTAGACTTGCTGTTGAAGGAAGTTCGTCGTTCATTTCTGCTGCGCACCATCCAGCGTAATATGCTGCCGATTTTGCTGACTCTACTTCAAGCAACATGTCAGCACATTTGTGCTTGATAGCTTGGAAGGATCCTATTGGCCGTCCAAATTGAACTCTGACTTTGGCATATTCAACAGACATATCTAAACACATTTGGGCTCCGCCTACCTGCTCTGCTGCTAAAGCTACAGCGGCAAGGTCAAGAACAGTGGAAAGCACATCCCAACCATTTCCTTCACTTCCGATCAATGTTGCCGGCGTGCCTGAGAAATCAAGTTTGGATTGTTTACGTGTCTGGTCCATTGTTGCAAGAGATGTTCTGGTTAATCCTTCCGCTTCTGAACTGACGTGGAAAAGGCTCACACCATTATCTGTTCTCGCTGCTACAAGAATAATCTCAGCGCTATTTCCATCGAGGACGTACATTTTTGTTCCGTCAAGCGTGTATCCGTCACCTGAAGCCGTAGCTTGCATGGTTACTCCGGATTCATCCCATTTCCCGTTTTCTTCTGTGATGGCAAGAGTGGCTATTGTTCCACTTGCGATTTGTGGAAGTAGATCGGACTTTGCTTTATCGTCCCCGGAATGGATGAGCGTATTTGCTGCGAGTACCACACTGGAGAAATAGGGGGCACAGAGAAGTGATCGGCCCATTTCTTCCAGAACAACAATTAATTCAACATAGCCGTACCCTTGGCCACCGTATTCTTCTGGGATTATGAGTGCGGGTAGGGCAAGTTGTTCACACATTTGTTGCCAGACATCTGCATCAAAGCCGTTTTCTGTTTCCATTTGTTCGCGGACAGCTGCCTCATCAGATTTTTCCTCAAGGAAGCTTCTAACGAATTCACGTAATTGTTCTTGTTCATCTGAAAATGCGAAGTTCATTTAAATCTCCATAGTTTGCTTGATTGCTCATGATACGGGGAAATAAAGCTTCTGTCATATCCTAATTTGTACAAGTGTGTACATAGATATTATTATTACTGTTATGGATGGAGTCAGCAAAGTTGCTATGAGCGTTCTTCGCAAGGAACTGGCAGGGTTCCTTCGTCGAGCAAAGAATGGGGAGCGGATGATAATAACTGTTGACGGGAAATCAATTGCACAGATAGGGCCACTTGAACCCAATGGTTCTCTAGATATAGACCAACTCGTAGCATCTGGTCTGGTTAACGAACCAACATCATTCTCTTCAACAAATAAACCAGCACAAATGTCATTTCCCATAGATATATCTGTCGAAACAATTCTTTTGGAGATGAGAGGGTGAAACAACGAGTCGCTTTGGATTCAACAGCTGTCCTTCAAAGATACCTTCCGGGGAAGTACAGAGATTTAGTGCTATCCGAAATGGGAGAAAATAATTACTGGATCGCTACTGAACTCGTGAAAACAGAAATCCTATTAACCCTCCATCAAGCAGCCGTCTCGCCCACGCACTATGAAGAACTTTCAAGAATTTTTCGCAATGACTGGGACTTTTTCCATGTCATTCCCATAGATAACCGATGCCTCAATCACGCTTCTCAGATTGGCGCACAATTCGGGCTTAAACTTGTAGACGCATTGCACCTAGCGGCATTAGATAGGATTCCACGTCCTTTGAAGTACTTGACATTTGACCATAGACAAATATCAGCTGCAGTAGAACTTGGAATTGAAGTAGTCGCTCCAGCTGCAGATTAATCAATTACTTTTTTCTGATAATAGATTCTTTTGAAGATAGATTTATATCTCGTTTTCAGGTCTACCAGTACCGCCACTTGGGATGCCACCCATATTCGCGTTGAGGGTTGCTTTGGACATGAGTTCTGCCATAAGCGGACCTAAGTCTTGAGGGTCATCGGGCTGTGTGCCTGTTGGCCCTAGTACCCAACCCTCTGAAATGCCGATCTGGTTACCACGTACGTCGAAACAACGACCAGTAACTTTCGCAGCCTCTTCGCTGCAAAGCCATGCGGCGGTAACAGCTTGCCAGCGAGGAGACATGGCTTCCTTTTGCTCATCTGATAAATTATCCATTCCCACGAGGCCGGCCGTCATTCTTGATAATGCAGCAGGCACCAATGCGTTGACGGTTACATTATATTTAGCCAGCTCCATAGCTGTGATAACTGTGAACGCAGCTATGCCAGCTTTAGCGGCTCCATAGTTGCTCTGACCAATATTTCCATATATTCCAGACGGTGAAGACGTGTTGATTACACGTCCATATGTATCTTCCCCAGCTTTGGCTTTGTTTCTCCAGTAAACGGCAGCGTGATGGGTGGGACCAAATGTTCCCTTTAAATGAACCGCCATGATTGAATCCCAGTCGTCTTCTGACATAGAGAAGAGCATTCTGTCTCGAAGGATGCCAGCATTGTTGATGAGAATATTGAGATCTCCATAGGTGTCTATTGCTTGGTCAATCATTTCTTTAGCATCGGTGAAATTAGCAACATTGCCACCATTAACAACTGCTTCTCCACCCATTTCCTGTATCTCTTCTACAACTTTCTGTGCCTGAGTTAGGTCTTCGCCTTGTCCAGACATGTCGCCACCAAGGTCATTCACAACCACTTTGGCTCCGTGTGATGCAAGCATTAGGGCATGTTCACGACCAATACCGCCTGCTGCTCCCGTGATTAGCGCTACTTTACCTTCAACAAGTTTGCTCATTATCCTCTTCTTCCAAATTCGGGTTCTTCTCATGAGGTTACCCAAGTCATAGATGATGTGCGACTCGTGGCGATCTTTAACCGTGTTTGATTATCTTCAAACTTTGTTGCTGCAGGATTATTTTTTCTCTACTGTTACAAAATCAGATGAATCTTTGAAGGGAATGATGTGGGTGCACTAAATGGAATACGAGTTGTTGACGTTGGCCTTTTGGTTCAAGGGCCGCAAGCTGGGCAGACATTGGCAGACCTTGGGGCCGAAGTAATAAAAGTAGAACTGCCGTTGATGGGAGATATGGCTAGATGGATTCCTCTATCAATGCAAGATCTACGAACTCCGTATTTTGAAGCATGTAATCGGGGGAAAAGAAGCATCACTATTGATCTCCGAGTTGAAGAAGGCGCAGAGATTTTCCGTAAACTTGTTGATACTGCTGATGTGCTTGTAGCCAATTTTAAACCTGGGACTCTTGAAGAGTGGGGTTTGAGTTACGAAACACTAAGTGAAACTAACCCAGGATTGATCTATGCGATGGGGTCAACATTTGGACCAGAAGGCGAAGGTGCGAATCGTGAGGGGGCTGACCTAGCTGGACAAGCAGCGGGAGGCCTCATTAGTACCACCGGCTCTGATGGGGGTCCTGTCACGCCAGTAGGGGCAACGATCGCTGATCATATCGGGAGCATGAATATGGCTGTTGGGATACTTGCAGCACTATTTTCTCGGCATGAGACTGGGGAAGGGCAAAGGATCGATGTTTCTCTTCTTGGAGGGCAAATCTATGCTCAAGCATCGGAATACACTGCGTATCTTATGACAGGAGAAGTGCCTGGTCGTTCCAATGCCGGACACCCTCTATTGCCAATGGCTTATGGGATTCTCGAAACTGCTGATGGGCATATAGCTCTTGTAGGGGTATTGCCAGATAAAAGAGAAGCGTTCTATAAGGCAGTAGGAGTTCCAGAATTGATCAACGATGAGCGTTTTGTGCCACTGATTTACACAACCGAGATTAGGTTGGAATTATTCAGAATTCTCGCTGACGGCTTTAAAACCAAAACCACGGGAGAGTGGGCGCAAATACTAGATGATATGGAAGTGCGATACGCCCCTGTCAATGATTATGAGCAAGCAGCGAATGACCCTCTTGTCCTTGGGAACAATTATTTGGTTGACCTTGAAGACGTAAATGGAGAAATTAAACGTGTAGTTGGATCACCAATTAAAATGTCCGGGACACCAGCGAAACCTTCTGTTGAAGCCCCTGAGCTAGGGCAACACACCGAAGAAATTCTTTTAGAACTTGGTCTTGACTGGGATGCCATTGGGCAACTCCGAGAAAAGAACGCAATCTGATGTTGGACTGACGTCTACCTGAAGATTAACTTCGCTAGCATGCATTCGGTGGGAACCTTTTCTCGGTGCCTAGTAGCACTTTTACTTATAACCCCTTTACTCGCTTGCTCGTCCGAGCAGGAAGAATTAGAGGAGGTCTCTGCTGAAACAACTACTAGTGACATCGAGAACGCAACAGTTTTTCAAGAGACAAACGAAATCAGCGTTGACCGAATTAAAGCAGAAGACACAATAGTCGTGGGAGTCATCATTGATGAGGAGAATTTGATGTCGCCACATGACCGGCAAGCAGGTGTTTCATTTGTAGGTGAAATGAACAAACTAAATGAAACAGGCGGAATCTTGGGAAAACAGGTAACTGTTATTCGCGTAAATAGTGAATCAAGGTTATCAGTAGTAGATGCAGCAGCTAAAAAACTTATTGAGGCCGGCGCGCAACTTCTTGTGTTGACGTGTGAATTAGACTACGCAGCGCCAGCTATCCGTAGAGCCAAAGAAGCAGAAGTTCTAGTGATCTCTCCATGCGCCACTGAAACGGAATGGGCTACAGGAGCAGTAGACAAGTTAGCTTTTTCGATGACGACACAAGCCCAGAAATATGGTGTGGAGCTAGCAAATATTCTGTGGGATGAAGGCAACCGAACGGCAGGCGTTTTGTGGGACAACTCTGCACCTGAAACTATTCAAGAGTGCAGCGCGTTTAAAAGTAGGTGGAGAGCGCTAGGAGGACGCACAACCATAGACAAAGCAATCAATATGGTTACTGCTACTGACATTATTAATGCTGGCGACCGCGCAAAAACTCTGGATGCTGACTCAATCGTTTTATGTGCTTTCAATCGTGTAGGGACATTAGCTCTTCAAAGAATTCGAGGAGCTGGTTGGCTTACACCAGTTATTGCCGGCTTAACAATGGATAGTGCAGCGTTCCGGCCCTTAGATATTTCAGGTATAGGGGATTTCCGACTGCTTAGTTTCGCTTCTACTTCAAATGATGACCCATTTCCGGAGGTTCGCGATGCAGCAGTTAATTTCGTTTCTGTTGATGGGGTGCCACCAGCCAGTGGACGGTTTATTCTTGGAGCAGATTTAGCTAAACTCTGGATTTATGCTGTAAATGCCGCTGGTACTGCAAACAGTGTTGCAGTTGCTGACGAGATAAAGTCTTTAGATTCTTTTGATGCTGTCTCTGGCCTAATTAGTTTTGATGGAACACAATCTGTATTGCGTCGAGTTCTTCGCATACTTAAACAAGACAATGGTCAAATGTTGTTTCAAAAAACTTGGGAATACTAATCAGTAACCAGCACCAATATCAATACAGCCAATTAATTCTTCGCCGGCGATATACCTAGCGACATTTTCTTCAATGCGTTGGGCTAGGAGAGCAATTCCCATCTCTGGAGTATTCCCAGTATGAGGGGTTATTAAACAATTTGATAACCCCCACAAATCATGACCGGCAGGCAGAGGTTCTGGCTCTGTTACATCTAGTCCTGCTCCAGCGATGTTCTTATTTTTTAAGGCGTTAACTAAATCAGTCGTGATTATATGTTTACCACGTGCAACATTTATCACTATTGCATTAGGGGGAAGGAGGCCTAAACGGTTTTTGTTGATAATTCCTTCAGTTTCGCTAGTAAGTGCTAAAGCTACGACCACGACATCAGTTTCGGGTAATACAATGTCAAGATCATCTAAACAAAGCACTTGATCACATCCAGAAACGGGAAGAAGAGATTTCCTAATAACTGTGATTGAACATCCGAATGGATTCAACATCGGTATTAATTCCTCGGCGATACCACCACCGCCGAGAATAAGAACCCGCGAGCCCAGTAAATTACTACCAAAAGGTTTATCCCAACTTTCGCTCTTTGAATAGTCCACTAGGCCGCGTTTTAACGAAAGGATCATTGCGAGTGCATGTTCAGCGACTGCGGAAGCGTATACACCTTTCCCGCAACTCCACACTCTTTGTTCATCTAGCATTGCGACGAACGGTTCAATCCCGGCAAAAGGTAATTGAACCCAGTCATGATGGTCTTTGACAAACTCAGGTAGCAATTCGGGATTTTCTGGAGCGGACCAAATAAGTGCCGTTGCCTCATCTGCTGAACAAATCGTCCCCCCGGCTTTCTCTGTAGCTACAACAAGGTCTTCCTTACGCCAATTCTCAGGTTCAATAGCTATAAGTCCTTCTCTGGGGCCCAGAGGAGTTACTTTTTGTAATGTTTTATTTTTTGTCAAAATTTCCCTAACGTTTGGCGCAGACTTTCTTGCCACTATGGTCATTTACATGGATATAGCAAATTCAGTTCTTGAACTTATTGGACGAACCCCAATGGTTCGTCTCGTCCGTGTCACAGAGGGTATTGCATGTCCAGTCGTAGCAAAAGTTGAAACTACAAATCCTGGTGGCAGCGTTAAAGATAGGCCAGCTTTGGCAATGATAGAAGCAGCTGAACGAGAGGGGCTTCTGAAACCTGGCTCAACAATAATCGAACCCACTTCAGGGAACACTGGAGTTGGGTTGGCAATTGTTGCCGCACAAAGAGGATACAACTGCATTTTTGTTATGACAGACAAAGTTAGCCCTGAAAAAGTTGACCTATTGAGAGCTTATGGAGCTGAAGTCATTGTTTGCCCCGTAGATGTTGAACCCGATGACCCACGATCGTACTATTCAACTGCTGAGCGACTCGCCAAGGAAACTCCGAACGCTTTCCGACCAAATCAATACGCTAATCCGGTAAATCCAATCTCGCACTATGAAACAACCGGTCCAGAAATCTGGGAACAAACAGGTGGGAAAGTAACCCATTTTGTAGCTGGTGCTGGAACAGGTGGGACTCTCTGCGGGGTAGGGAAATACTTGAAAGAAAAGAATCCAGATATTCAAATCATTGCTGCTGACCCTAAAGGCTCGGTTTATAGCGGCGGTGATGGAAGACCATACCTAGTTGAAGGGGTAGGCGAAGATTTCTGGCCAGAGACTTATGACCCATCAATAATTGACCGAGTAATTCCTGTGACAGATGCAGAATCATTCCACAGAGCAAGAGAGGTATCACAAAAAGAAGGCTTGCTCATCGGAGGTTCTTGCGGAACAGCTGTTGAAGCAGCCATCACGGTTGCTTCAGAACTCACAGAAGATGAAATGGTGGTTGTGCTACTTCCCGATTCGGGAAGAGGGTACCTTTCAAAGATCTTCAATGATGAATGGATGACAAACTATGGTTTCTTGACCAAGGAAGCCCCGACTGTAGGAGAGGTCCTAATAGCGAAGGCATCTAATATTCCGCCGCTTGTGCATTTACAACCAGAAGATACCGTTGAAACAGCTATTGCAGTGATGGAAGAGCATTCAATTTCCCAAGTAATAATCGCCCAAGGTGACCTTCCTTTGTCAGCTGCAGAAGTCAAAGGACTAGTAAATAGATCCGATCTTACGGGGTTAGACAATTCCCTAGATCAGGAATGCGCACAACTGATTAGGTTGCCGCTGCAAATTATCGGAGTAGGGGAGTCAATCTCGACAGTGAAACATCTTCTTGAAGAAGGTCAAAAACTTCTAGTATTTGAAGATGGGAGACCTGTGGGAATTATTTCAAATTCAGATATTCTCGCCTATCTTGATCAAGTAGGGGGCAAATAGAGATGAAACGAAATGCAAATGATCCTAAATGGGGGATTGAGACAATAGCTATCCATGCTGGACAGGAACCTGACCCCCATACCGGTGCGGTAACAGTTCCCGTATACCAGACAAGCACCTATCAACAAGATGCAGTAGGTCAGGACAGGGGATATGAATATTCCCGTACAGGTAACCCAACTCGAGATGCACTAGAAACAAGCATCGCATCTCTTGAGGGCGGAGATTTCGGCAGAGCTTTCGCTAGCGGTATGGCAGCGGAAGACACGATTCTGAGACTTTTGAATCCTGGTGATCATGTTGTCATGGGCAATGATGCCTACGGCGGCACATTTCGGCTTATTTCAAAAGTGTTAACCCGCTTCAATATTGATTGGACTGCGGTGAATCTCGCTAATCCTTCTGAGATTGAAGCAGCGATCAAAGACAACACGCGAATACTTTGGACTGAAACCCCTTCAAATCCTCTTCTATCTGTGGTTGATATAGAAATGCTTGCTTCGATAGCCCATGCAAATAGTGCATGGTGTGTTGTCGATAACACATTCGCCACTCCGTATTTACAACAACCACTCTCACTTGGCGCTGATTTCGTAGTTCATTCAGCAACGAAATACCTCGGAGGTCACTCAGATGTCGTTGGTGGTTTCATAGCGATGAACTCCGCTGAATTAGATGAAAAGATAGGATTCCTGCAGAATGCAATCGGAGCCGTTCCCGCGCCTTGGGATTGTTATCTTCTTTTGCGGGGGATCAAAACACTTCCTGTAAGGATGGACAGGCATTGTGAAAACGCAGAAAAAATAGTTGATTTTTTGCAGACGCACAAGCAAGTGGTTGAAGTGCTGTATCCAGGTTTGGAATCACATCAAACGCATAAAATTGCGGAAAAACAAATGAAAAAATATGGTGGAATGGTTTCTTTTACTGTGAAAGGTGGCGGAGAAGAAGCGAGAAAAATCGTTGGCCGAACTAAAGTCTTTACTCTCGCTGAATCACTTGGGGCAGTGGAGTCGCTCATTGAGGTTCCCGCTGCGATGACACACTTATCTGCGGAAGGATCACCTCTTGAAGTTGATGATTCATTAATCAGGCTTTCAGTTGGTATAGAGACAGCAGATGACCTACTAAACGACCTAGGGCAGGCTTTAAGCCTTTAGGGAATTTAGTTCTGCAGGTGAAGGGCGCTCTCAGCAAGTGACTCAAGTTCAAACACCCAATCTTGCGGCTCAACGTAAGGCACTAAGATAAATTTGCTAGCACCAGCATCAATAAATTCTCTTATACGTGTTTCTATTCCAGCTTGTCCTTGAACAACGACGTCTGTTGCTTTCAGGTCAGGACGACGTGCCTGGACTGCTTTCACGATCGGCTCAGGCATGCTTCCATCTGATGTATAAATAATCAGAGCTCCGAAATGTTCCCGATCAATTACTTGCCGACCTGCCTCCTTGGAATGCGAATCTATTACAGATATTCCCTCAGCTATATCTTCAGCTGTGCAGAAACTCGGCAACCATCCATCTCCTAACTTTCCAACTCTTCGGAGTTCACTAGGGGCGAGACCACCTAACCAAATGTCTAGCGGTTTCTGGATGGGCTTTGGTAGGACGCGTACTTGTTCAATGGAAAACCTATTCCCATGGTGAGTTACTCTCTCTTCTTCCCAGAGACGCCTTATCAATGGAAGTGCTTCATTAAACCATGGCGAGCGGTCCTCTCTGTTAACTCCGAAAGCTTGATGTTCTCCAAGATTCACAGCACCTAAACCAAATGCTGGAAGGACGCGTCCATTAGAAACAACATCAAGACTGGCCAAAGATTTTGCTAAGAGTACAGGGTTTCTTCCTGGAAGAACCATAACGGATGGGCCGAACTTAAGTTTCTCTGTTCTGGCAGCAATCCAACTCATCGCAACAAGTGGGTCTAAGGCTGAACCAGAGACTCGCTCTGAGAACCATAGCGAATCAAATCGCAACCGTTCCAAATTCTCCACAAGGACACCTAAATTTTTAGAATCCGTAGTTTCCGGGTTTGTTCCTAAACCCAATCCAATTCTGATTTTCAATTCTGTACCTGCATTCGTTTTATTCCCCTTCCACTGAACAGCATTAAATAACAGATATCAAATAAACGATTAAATCTATAAATGCTATGCTCATGCATTATGGAAACGAGCGAAGAGCAATACGACCCAAGAAGGAGTTTCCTTGACCCTGCGATACAAGATGACCCCTTTGAAACTTATGATGACCTTAGGCAGCATTGCCCAGTGTACAAACTTCCAGAAACTGGTCTCTTTATGGTCACACGGTACGAAGACGTTCGTGAGGTTCTAACTACACCATCAATCTTCTCTAGCAGGCCAGGGGCGGGAGCTGGAGGAGCAAATGAAGCGTCAAAAGCCCATGCCGCAGTATTTGCCGAAAAAGGTTGGGTAAAAGCAAGGACTCTCCAAAGAACAGACCCTCCTGAGCACACGCACTATCGGAAACTACTCGGGCGAGTGTTCACTAATAGGACAGTAGAGAGAATGCGTCCAAGAATTGAAGAAATCACACATGAATTGGTAGATAATTTCATTGATCGTGGTTCTTGTGAATTTGTTTCGGAATTTGCTTTACCCCTCCCTGGGATATTTATCTGTGAGCAACTCGGTCTTCCAGCTAATGAATACGCAACATTCAAGAAATGGGCTGACGCTATGCTGGCAATGTCTCAAAGACCTTTAACGCCTGAAGAGGCAACAATCCAAGCTGAATTAGAAGTGGAAGCCCAGCATCATTTGGCAAGAGAATTTGATAAACGCAGAGAAGAACCATCTGATGACCTGATTTCTTTGATTGTGCATGCTCATCAAGATGATGAAGCTTTCACTATGGAAGAACTCCAGGACCTAATGCATCAACTCGTCACTGGAGGATTTGAAACTACAACCGCAGCAATTTCAAAATCAATGTGGCTACTTCTGCGGTACCCAGAGCAGATGGAAAAATTGCGAGCCGATCCTTCGCTCATCAAGAATTTTATAGAAGAAAGCTTACGTTTTGATAGCCCAGTTGCTGGACTCTGGAGGGCAACAGCTTGCCCAGTAGATATCGGTGGGGCATCAATACCGGAAGGATCACCAGTAATGCCAAGATTTGCATCTGCCAACCGAGACCCAGAAGTGTTTGAATCCCCAGATGAATTCGATATCGAAAGAGAAAACGTTAATCAACACGTAGCCTTTGGGTTAGGAAACCATTTCTGCCTAGGAGCATCACTTGCAAGGGCAGAGTTATTGGCCGCGTTTTCTATAATCCTTGAAAGGATGGATAATATTCATCTGATTGGTGAAATGGATGAACAAGTCCATAAATTTAGTTTCTTTTTGCGGCCCATGAAGAAACTTGAAATAGGTTTCTCAAAGAAATAATTACTTTAAATTCTTAAAACAATTTATTGTTGCTGGCACTTTTCAAAAAGGCCAGCGCGGCAGGCTGAACACTTCCCACATCCTGATAACGAACCGGGAATGATCTCGGTACCATCGCTCGTGGTTAAAGGACTTCCGACGTATGGGGTTGGGTCCCCAATTTCAGGGATAGCGGGTTTAGACCAGTGCATTTGTTCTGCAACACCAGAAACGACTTCACGCCACTCGTTCGGATTCCATCCTTGAGCGGAGGCAATGAGATCAGGGGCCTGATTGATGTGAACTATCCCTGGCGTTTCAGTGAAGCCAAGGTCTTGAATGAAGATTGCATCAGGGTCGGTGAAAGTTAGTAGATCATCGCACCACGGGCCTAAGAAACTTTTCGTTTGATCTTCTGTTCCTGCTACTAGCCATCCAACTCGGCAATCAGCACCGGTGAAATTCTTTAGAACTCTTCCAGCAGTTTTCACAATCCATGAACTTTCATGGGTGAACGGGTCAAGTACGACAAGAAGAAGGTGGAACGAAGTCACCCAACTTTTTAAAGGCAAAGACTGCCCACTCAAAGAAGTTAGGATTGAGTTCGGATCGGGTGATTTGTGCACAGATAAAAACTAGCGCATTGTCATTTGAATAGGGAATTTAAACAGCAATAGCTGAAAATCATTACAAGAATTCATGGGTTGTCAAATATTCAGAATTAAGATTCCCAGAGGTGAAAGCTATATGCGGGGTATAAAAAAATTCTTTTTCTATGTAGGAGCGGTACTCTTTCTCTCTGCATTACCTGCTTGTGTTGAGTCAGTAAATTCTTCGGAAGGAATCAGCAAAAAAGAGATTCAAATTTCATCCCTAGAAGCAGAAACTACTCCTACTCCTACTCCTACTCCTACTCCTACTCCTACTCCTACTCCTACTCCTACTCCTACTCCTACTC
>Ga0208410_1000647_pt1 | contig 19734 bp, 16 predicted proteins | sample ETN02SmetaG_3_FD_185787 | JGI IMG/M metagenome (GOLD analysis project Ga0208410, IMG submission 185787) | Marine microbial and viral communities from oxygen minimum zone, Eastern Pacific Ocean - ETNP2014F10-02SV257 (SPAdes) (version 2) | ecosystem: Environmental > Aquatic > Marine > Oceanic ... | reverse complement strand
AGGCCCAATGTCAATTAGCTGATCTGCTTCCTCCATAGTTTCTTGATCGTGCTCAACAACAATAATTGAATTTCCAAGATCTCTAAGTTTTTTTAATGACCCTAGAAGTCGCGCATTGTCTCTAGGGTGAAGACCGATTGAAGGTTCATCTAAAATATATAAAACACCTACTAGTTGGCTACCTATTTGAGTTGCAAGCCTAATTCTTTGAGCTTCTCCACCAGATAAAGTAGTAGCTGACCTGTCAAGAGTAAGGTAGTCAAGACCTACATCAATAAGAAAACTTAATCGCTTATTAACTTCATTTATAATCTGCTCTGCTATAGTTGTATCCATTTTATTTAACTTTACATTTTTAAAGAAGTCCTTAACCTCTTTAATAGGGTATGATGAAATATCTCCCAAGCTTTTATCGTTTATTGTAACAGATCGCGACTCTTTTCTTAGTCTTGAGCCAAAACACTTAGGGCAAGACCTCATGCTCATAAATTGTTCTATCCAGTCCCTTATATGGTTTGACTTAGTTTGTTTATATCGACGCATTAGATTAGGAATAACACCCTCCCATCCTCCAGTATACGTACCACTCCACCTTTCTGATGAATATTCCATTTTTAACTTTTTACTACCCGTTCCAACCAAAAGCATTTCTCGAATCTTAGGATCTAGCTTGTACCACGGCGTTGTAAAACTAAAATTATAACTTTTGGATAAACTCTTTAAAATGCTTCCATACCAATTTCCCCTAGGCTGTTCACCAAGTGGAAGAATAGCACCTTGGATTATAGACTTCGTCTTATCAGGTATAACCATCTCAGGGTCAATTTCCATATGAGACCCTAGTCCATCACAATTGTCACACGCACCATAGGGCGAATTAAATGAAAACATTCTTGCAGATAACTCTTCCATAGAGACTTCGCAATGAGGGCATGAAAAATGTTCACTAAAAAGGTGGTCTGTATTTGGTAATTCCTGTACAATCATCATTCCTCCACCAATTTTTAGTGATAATTCAACGGACTCTGTTAGACGATCCATGTAGTCATCATCAAGAATTAATCTATCTATAACAATCTCTATAGTGTGTTTTTTATTTTTATTGAGCTTGATCTTTTCATCAATATTTTTTATTTCTCCATTGATCCGCACTCTAAGAAATCCTTCTTTTTTAACATCTGAAAGTGCAACTTTATGCTCTCCTTTTCTACCCCGCACAATAGGGGATAAAATGTTAATCTTCGTGTTTTTATTGAACTTCATTATTGAATCAACAATTTGCTGAACTGTCTGCTTTTGAATGGGACGATCACAAATCCAACAATGCGGTTTCCCTACATTTGCATATAAAAGTCTCAGATAGTCATGAATTTCAGTGACAGTTCCAACTGTAGATCGCGGGTTTCTTGCAGATGCTTTTTGTTCAATAGAAATTGCAGGAGATAATCCTTCAATATAGTCGATGTCAGGTTTTTCCATAAGCCCTAAAAATTGTCGTGCATAAGAAGAAAGGGATTCGACATACCTTCTTTGCCCTTCTGCGTAAAGTGTATCAAATGCTAGAGATGACTTACCTGAACCGGAAAGTCCTGTAACAACCACAAGCTTATTTCTTAAAATTTCAATATCAATATTTTTTAGATTATGCTGCCTTGCGCCTTTGATTACAATTTTGTCCATATTTTTTTTCATAATACAATTAACATTGTTTTTTGTTTAGAATTGATAGTTTGGGTTTTATGCGACCCTAAATCTACACATTTTCATTTCTCTATCAAAAAATGATTTAGTACTTTTTGTATGTAAATTTTTATTTAAAACGTTTTAAAAAAATGAAAAATCTGACCAATCAAATAATAATTGCAATGCCTCATATGCAAGATGCTCGTTTCAAAAAATCTGTTGTATTAATTTTCGAACACAATTCGAACGGAGCAACTGGGCTAATTATAAATAAGGAAATTGAAAAAAATATAAGCTCAAAAATCATTAACGATCTTAATCAAAATAGTGATCTAGAAATTAATAGTCAAATTCCTATGTATTTTGGAGGACCATTGGCATCAGAAAGAGGTCTTATTTTACATAACAGCAAAGGGCTCGCAAAAGATTCAATTAAAATCGCAAATGAGCTATTTTTATCTAGCCATATTAATTCAATAATCAAGGCGCAATTAATGGATAAATGTAACTATAAATTTATGCTAGGTTATGCTGGCTGGTCATCAAAACAACTAGATTCAGAAATTGAAAATGGTGATTGGATCATGCAGGAAGCATATTCAGATTTTATTTTTAATAAAGGTGGTGAACAAATGTGGGAGCTTGCTATAAGCTCACTTGGAATTGAAATATCCGATATATCTACTCAAGGTGGTATTAGCTAACTATATAATTAAAGCTCTGATTAAAAAATTTATTACATCATGAGAGAAGAATCTATGGCAAACAAAAATTCGATTAAAACGAAAGGTGCTGCAAAAACCGGTGATCAACCTACTATTACTGTAGCTATTGAACAAAACTTTCCTAAAGAACAGCGAATTATCGAAGATAATCTTGCCGCACAACTTTATTCTGGTATGAATCGATTTTGGATTAATATTACAAAGATCGCCATACTGAGGAACTGGATAGTGAATATGACAGAAAAATTTTTACCAGGAGGTTGGAGCTGCTTTTTAGTTCGTAAGCGTTATATTGACGAACGACTTATTGAATCTATTACCGAGAATAAGATTAAAACCGTAGTAAACCTAGGTGCTGGGTCTGACACACGTCTTTATCGTCTTTCCGAAGCTCAGAACATCTCTGCATGGGAAGTTGATCAGGGTGTAAACATTGATGCTAAACGAAAGGCAATTGAAAAAGCATTAGGGTCATTCCCTATTAATGTGAAACAAGTAAGCATAAACTTCATTAACGAGGAGATTGAAGATGTGCTAAAACGACATGGGTATCTGGGAAATGAAAAAACCTTCTTCATCTGGGAAGCAGTTTCACAGTACATAAACGAATCTGCAGTTCAAAAGACTTTTGATTTTTTTTCAAAAGCCCCAGTTGGAAGTCGATTAGTGTTTACCTATGTACTAAAAGATTTTATTAAAGGTGAAAATCTTTACGGACAGGAATGGGGTTATGAAAAATTCGTCTTAAAAGATAAAATTTGGCATTTTGGATTTGATCCTAATCAAATAGAAGATTACCTGAACAAAAATGGATGGAAATTAATTGAAGATATTGATTATGCTGAATTAGGTGATCGTTATGTAAAACCAACAGGGAGAAGCTTAGGTGTAATGGATATTGAGCGGATGGTTTTTGCTGAGAAAATATAATTTCATAAATGAAATTTTGATTAAAATCGTTCAAAAAGATAAATAGCAGAAGATAATTAAAAGTAATTTTTCAACTTAAATAATTAATTATCATTCATGTGCTCTCGTACCATTTGTTATTTAAATATAAATACTTTGCATTTTAGGACCGTACAATCTGAAATTGGAATACAAGTATGAAGTATTCAAATATATTTAAAGCTTTTATCTTAGCTTATCTTCTGATTTTTATTAGTGGATGCAAGGATGATCCCAAAAGGCATCTTGAGCTTGGAGAATGGTATGCAAAAAAAGGCTTGGTTGAAGAAGCTATTTTAGAGTTTAAAGAAGTGACTCGTCTTTATCCAGTTACTATGAATAATCTTGACAGGGAAGACTTTCAGTCTTTAAGCAAAGCTCATTATAATCTTTCTCTGATGTATACAAAAAAAGGGTGGTGGGACTATGCGCTTGAAGAGGCAGAACTATGTTTCAAACTTCAACCGACTAAAAAGCATTTCGAGTTATTAGATTTGATCAAACAAAGGTCAAAATTAGAAAACTCTGAATCATAAATTAAATCGTTCCCGAGCGGTGTTCTCCACCATCACAGTAAATAATTGAACAATTGATAAAGTCAGCTTCGGACTTAAGAAGCATTGAAATGGTACCTGCCACATCTTCTGGTGTAGTAGTTCTGCGCATTGGGTTTCTTTTTTTAGTATTCTCAACCCAATCCTCCCAACGATCATTGATTTTTGTAAGCGCTCTAGTGGGCGTAACGCCCGCTTGAACTGAGTTTGCTGTAATACCAAACTGACCAAGCTCCCAGCCTATCTGCCTTATTACAGCTTCCATAGCAACTTTTGCAACACTAACAGGACCATACCCTTCCATAGCTAAATAATTTCCTTCACTAGTTAGTCCAATGATTCGAGAGCCATTACCAAGTAGTTCTTCATTTAATAAGTTTTGTGTCCAGTATAAAAGCGAGTTACCCATAACATGAACCGTCATATCCATTTGTCGCTGGGTAACTGGTTTATCTCCAAAAAAATTTGTTGTTGTTCCAAATGCAATAGAATGAAGAAGGAGTTTCAATTTTGATCCTGCGGTTATTTCCTTAATTTTAGGTATATAGGATTGCATTGCATCTTCGGATGCGGCATTTGTGTTAAAATAATGGCAACGTCCTCCTGATATTTCATTTACTTCGCTAATAGTTTCTTCAGCAATTTTTTTCGCTTCCCCTCTATCAAAGTGAAAGGCTATAACCCCATAACCATCTTTAGCTAGTCGTTTAGCTGTAGCAGCTCCATGACCAGTAGACCCCCCTAATAATAAAACCCATTCTGACATATTATCTCCTTTGTTGAGTTCAAATTTAATGAAAAATGTGGTGAAAAAAACGACATAGAAAACAACTCTTATTTATTATTTTTTAAGTAAATTCATATTAAGAATTGGATAAAATAATGAACAAAAAAAAGCGCTTCTCAAAACAAGATTTATTAAGTAGTGGATTAGGCAAGCTTTTCGAAAGCCTCGACGGAAAACTCCCTAAACCTCCTATGTTAATGATGGATAAAATAATTCATATATCCGATGAGGGTGGAGCATATGGAAAAGGTGAAATCAAAGCTGAGCTTGGTATAGATAAATCACTATGGTTCTTTGATTGTCACTTTAAAAATGACCCTGTTATGCCTGGCTGCTTAGGTCTAGATGGATTTTGGCAACTGCTAGGCTTTTTTCTTACTTGGGCTGGAGGAAAAGGCAAAGGAAGAGCTCTTGGAGTAAAAGATTTAAAGTTTAAAGGTCAAGTCCGTCCATATCATGAAAAGATTACATATCGGATCGATATTAAAAAATTTATTACTAAACCAACCCATATGGTTTGGGGAGATGCTGTCTTAGAAGTCAAAAATAAGGCTATTTATTTTGCTAAGGATTTGCAGGTTGGACTTTTTGAAAGTCTTACTTGGGACCACGGAAAAGATCCTGCAGTAGACCCTTTTTAATCTATACACAAACTATATAAAATTATGTCATTAACTTGCGGAATAATTGGGTTGCCCAATGTTGGTAAATCAACCATCTTTAATGCGCTAACTTCATCTTCTATTCCTGCAGAAAATTATCCTTTTTGTACTATAGAACCACACATGGGGATTGTACCGCTTCCTGATTCTAGACTAGATGTTTTAGAAAAAATCTATACACCAGAAAAAGTAACTCCAGCAAATGTTGAGTTCACTGATATTGCTGGATTAGTGAAAGGCGCAAGCAAAGGGGAAGGATTAGGCAATCAGTTTCTTGGACAAATTAGACAAGTTGATGCTATAATTCATGTTGTTCGCTGTTTTGAAGATGAAAATATTTCTCATGTTGAAGAGAGCATTGATCCAATAAGAGATATTGAGCTAATTGAAACTGAGTTATTACTTGCAGATCTTTCTACAATAGAGAAAACCATAATGCGGTTGGAGAAACTATCAAAGACCGATAAAAAAATAAGTGTAGATTTTGAACTGGTAAAAAAATTAAAGATATTTTGCGATGATGGTAATCCGGCGAGGAACTTTTCCTGCAATAGCTCTGAATTAAATTTTATAAAATCTATGTTTCTTTTAACAGCTAAACCAATAATGTATATAGCCAATATAAATGAGGAGGAGCTAATATCTGATTCTCCTGGAAAGTTTTCTGATTTATTGTTTTCAAAATTTGATGAATTAGGTTCTGAGGTTATCAAGTTATGTGGAAAGGTAGAGCAAGAGATATCTACTCTTGATAAAAATGAGCAAGTAGATTTTTTGAATGAATATAATCTTAATGAACCCGGGCTTAATGTTTTAATCAGGAAAGCATTTGGTCTTTTAAATCTAGAAACATATTTCACAGGAGGAAAAACTGAAGTAAGAGCCTGGACAATTAAAAAAGGTTCTAGCGCTCCAAAAGCTGCTTCTGAGATTCATACAGATTTTGAGAAAGGGTTTATAAAAGCGGAAATAATTAAATACGAAGACCTAAAAAAGGTTGGTTCAGAAAAACTTGCTAAAGATTCCGGTCTTTCACGGCTTGAAGGTAAAGAATATACAGTGCAAGATGGTGATTGTATATTTTTTCATTTTAATGTGTAGGTTGAAGTTATAATGTGGTTTTTCATGATAATGTGCTATGTGCTTGTTATAATTTCAGGATTAGGTTTATTTCAAATTGGTCTTAACCATTACTTTGATTTTTTTATAACTAATCGCATATCGTTTGATTTAATTGTTAGTATTATTTTCATTGCCGCGCAAACTCTTGTAATGTTTTTCTTTGTAGGAACAGGTGTAAATGTTAGAGAATATCTTGAAGCCCATCCTGAGCTAGGTGACAAACTCTATAAAAAAATGTTTGCGATAAAAAGACGTTTATATCCACCAACTATGATGGTCACTATGTTATTTATGGCAATGGTAATTGTGGACGGTGTTTACTATTTCGGAAAAATATCAGAATGGTGGTTTCATATACTATACTTGTTAACTCTATATTACTTTTATAAAGCTACGAAAGAGCAGCATATTAGTTTTATAGGAAGCACTGAAATTGTTTTAGAAATGACTGAAAAAGAAAGAGAATCTGTGAGCTAAATCTTTAGTTGGTCATTTTCCAAAAAGCTATACCACCAGCTTGTTTTCCTGTCTCAGCAATGGCAACAGGCTTTAAATTTTCTAAGTCAAAAATTTCAACTGCGCCTGGCTCTTTTCCAACCCCTTCTACAGTGACAAAAGCATACTTACTATCTGGTGAGATAGAAACACCATGCGTAACTTTACGGGTATTTTTAAACCTAGCAACTTCTTTTCCTTTTTTCAAATCCCATACACCTGTTTTGGCAGCGCTTTTATAAGTTACAACAAGAAATCTTCCATCTCTACTTACCTCACAATTGTAAGGGCCTTTATCTGTTTTGAAAGTTCTATTTACTTTCCATTTCTTGACATCAACCTCTACAACATTATCGGTACCATTATTAACAACATACAATAGGTCATCATTAGGGTGCGGATAAACCCATGTAGGTTTTTCGGCTGGCATTTTATGATTCATGGCCATTTTAGACATCTTTTTAGAATTATGCATCGAATGCATAGAGTGGGATGAATGCTTTCCTTTTTTAGCCTTCATTTTCATAGGGGGTGAAGTTTCAAGCGTTCTGGTGATTTCCATTGACATGGCATCAATTTCGTATAACATGCCTGACATCATAGCAACAGAATAATGTTTTAGGCCATTATTAAGCATTCGAGAACCATGAGGCATAATTCCGGTTTCCACTCTTTCAACCTCAACCATTTCATCAGGATCAACAATTGATACTGTACTTGCTTTTGAGTGCCCTCCGTGAAGGTTAAAATTAACAACATAAAGTAATCCAGTTGCTTTTGAGATTTCCATTGTTGCGGGGAACATCCCTAGCTCAACACGCTCTACAAACTTATCCGTACCTGTTTCATACTTATACAAGTGTCCATAGGGCATTCCATGTGCCATTGATAAATACCAATGTTCTCCATCTGGTGAAACAGTAATACCATGAGGTCCTTCTATTTCTAAAGGCCAAACACCGACCGGAATTGTTTTTTCAACCACAGCTCTTTTACCATCAAATTTTATAAGAGCAACTTCATCTTCAGATTCAGCGCAAACATAAACATAGTAATCATTTGCTAACATAGCATTAGAAAAACTAATTAAGGCAAAAACAAAAAAGATTTTTTTAATTATCGCATGCATTAGTTTGTCCCCATTTGCTCATCGTCCACCAGCTTAACCGCCCAAAGCCCGTTGTAATGATCTGCAAAATAAATTAATCCCTTGTAAGGAATAACACCCCAAACATTGGTTTCATTTGGAATTTTACCATTAGGATCTCTTCCTTCAAAAAATGCAATCTCACGTCCTTGAGCATATAAATCCCCAAGAAGTTCTCCAGAAATATCAAGCACTCTTATGCCTCCATAATAATAGCCAGCATATAATATATCACCTTCAACCCAATGGTTATGTGAACCAACTTCTGGTACCTGGTAAATTGCAGTTTCTACAGGATTATCAATATCTGTAAAATCTACAAAATGAAAGCCACCTTGGTATATCCTTTCTGCAGAACCCGGAATACTTTTAGCCCACTCATCACCATTAATCATATAGAACTTATCGGATGACTGGCTAACAAAAGGAAACGTTGCATGATTATGTCCATTTGGATCTGATTTACTAGCAAGCTTAATTGGATTTCCTGGACTACCTTTACCAGCAAGAGCTATAAATGGATTATAGTTCTTTTTATCGCGAGATTGTTCACTTTGTGGAACCCCTCCAACATCTACAATATGAACACCATCTGCCCAATTTGAAGAGTAAGCAATACCATTTTCTACCCAAACATCATGTATACTATGACCTGGGGTATCTAATTCATAGGAGCTAACTTTAAATGGATTAGCTGGATCGCTAATATTAATAATATCATATCTAGTTCCAGCGCTTAAAGCATATACATGGTCTTGATAAATAAATACATTATGTACTCCACCTGTTAAATCATCATCATACATTTTAGTAATTTTTACATTATAAGGGTCGGTTACATCTAGAATAACTAATCCGTTTTTACGGTTTGAGGCTCCTTCGCGCGATATAATTCCAACTCTACCATTTTCACTTATTTTTACATCATTAACGGTACGTGCATCTACTTTTATTGTATCAATTATTATCATTTTAGATGGGTCAGAAATATCCCAAAAATAAGCTTCTCCATCTGCACTATGGGTTCCTGTAACTGCAAAGTCTTTTCCTTTGTGTTTGCCTACACCAGGCCATACCCATAGGTCTGACGTATGGTGATCAGTGACAGTGCCATGCCCAACTACCTCTAATCTTTTTTTAACATTTCTTGGAACAACTTTTACTTTTGCAATAGCTGAAAATCCACTCGATTGAGCTGTGATTGTATAAATACCTGGTGTTTCAGCAACAAACTTACCAGAATTTGTTATAGTTCCTGATGCGGGTAGGCCTACTGATTCTGATGATTTGTTATTGATGAAAACATCAGAATAAACAGCAGTTCCAGCATATGAAAATGAAATTGGGACACCCTTTACAGTTTGACCTCGTGAGTTTAAAGGCCTAGCATCAAGCACAATGACATCTCCAGTTCTTATTTCATTTTTAGGACCAGTTAAAGATAAAGATTTTACAGGATTTTTTTCTGATTTGACCCTTATTGTCTCATTAATATTTTCAGCGGTAGCTGTAACAGAAAATCTGCCTGTTCGCTTTACTGTTAAATTACCAAAACGATCAAATTCTGCAATCTTATCATTATTTGTTGAGAAGTTAACTTCTATCTCATCTCTTAATAAGTTTGCTTTATCAAAGACTTGCGCTGAATAATTAACGCTGGTTCCAGTATAAACCTTGTTATCTGGTTTAACAAAAACAATCCGATCTAAAGGCGGGCTAGGAACATTAATTTCAAGCTGCCCTGAAACGAAACCGCCCTTTACTCCACGAGCATAAGCTCTGATTGATAATTTTCCTGATTTAAATGCTTGAACTGTTATTTCTGATACTCCTGTGGAATCACTCATTCTTGGTTCAACTGCAAGAGCTCTTCTTTGACCCCTTACCATAAATTGATTTTTTACCTGTTTTCCTTTTTTATCAACCAATCTAACTGTCATCTTTTTTGATTCACCAACATTTAGTGAAATTGAATCTGGCTCAAAAACAAACTTAAGATTTTTATTTTTAGACATTGGTGGTTGTGCAAATAAAATTGTGAATGATAATAGTGAAATTGAAATAATTTTTTTCATAACTAAACTCCGTTAATGTTTTTTATTAATCAGTGGAATTACTTGATTCTTTCTCAAGCTGCACACAATAAAGCCCTGAATTCATATCTGAAAAGAATATATAATCCTTGTAAGGTTGAGCACCCCATACCATTGGCGCATTTGGAATTCTTCCATTTTCATGATACGATAGATAATGAGCAATTTCTCTACCCTGTTTATAAATATCACCAAGAAGATCTCCAGAAATATCAACTACCCTAAGACCTCCTTGATAATTTCCAGCAAGCAACATGTCTCCATAAATCCAAAGGTTATGTGAGCCTGCTTCAGGCACTTCATATATTGCATCTTCCGTTGGATTATCAGGATCAGTAAAATTTAGAAAGTGGTATGCTCCTCGGGGATTTGATGGTTGATTTTTTGTTGCCATAACGCCCCATGGGAAATTTTCATCACCACCAACAATATAGAATTTACCAGTAGATTCACTCAAATAGGGGAATGCTGCATGATTTCTTCCAGTTGGGTCTTTCATTTCTGCTAGTGTTTGAGGATTTGAAGGGCTACCTTGCCCTGCTTTAGCTAATAAAGGATTGAATTGCGATTTTGAACGATCAGACTCTTTATGTTTTTTTGCTCCAATATCAACAGCAACCACACCATCTGCCCAGTTGGATGAATAGGCAATACCATCTTCAATCCAAACATCATGGATAGTGTGTCCTGGGCTATCCAGTTCATAAACTCCAACTCTAAAGGGTTTTTTAGGATTATCTATATTAATAATATCATACTTGCGACCATTATTGACTGCATATATGTGGTTCTCATAGATAAATGCATTATGAACACCGCCGGTCATATCATCATTATAGGCTGCACTAATGGTTACGTTGTATGGATCTGAAACATCTAAAATGACAAAGCCATTCTTACGGTCCGATGCACCTTCTCGCGTCATCACACCAACTCGCCCATCTTCAGATATCTTAACGTCATTTACGGTTCTCGCATCCACCGTTACCGTATCAATGATTTTCATATTGGCAGGATCAGTGACATCCCAAAAATAGGCTTCACCGTTAGAACCCCATGTGCCCGTTACAGCAAAGTCTTTGCCTTTATGCTTGCCAATACCTGGCCAAATCCATAGGTCTGATGTTAAAACATCAGTAATCAAGCCATGTCCAACTAATTTAATTTTTTTACTTACATCTCTAGGCACAACTTTGATTGTTTTCTGTGCTGAATAACCCCCAGCAGAAGCCGACACAGTATACATGCCAGCAGTCTCAGCTACAAACCGACCATCATTTGTAATCTGAGCTGAAGCAGGTAATCCAAATTCACCATATTCAGATTTACCTGCATAAGAGAAATATACAGGAACATCACTCAATCTCTTTCCTCCGCTGCTAGTAGCTTGTGCATCAACTTTTAAAACATCTCCTGTTCGGATTTCATCTACACCATTGGTCTTAAGGTCTACACCTCTTGCGGGATTTTTGGAAACCTTAATCTTAAGTTTTTGAGTAACACCTTCCGCGCTTGCAGATATTGTTACATTTCCTGATTTATGAGTAGTAAGGTTATTAAGATCATCAAAACTAGCAATTCTTTCATCGCTTGATTTATAAGCAACTAATACACTAGATGTTCTATCAAGCCCTGCTTTATCCATAACTGTTGCAGAAAAATCAGTAATTGTATTTGAATATAATTTTTTTGGTGATTGATTGAAGGTCACACTTTCAATAGGAGGATAAGGTACATTAACAATTAAACTGCCTCGTACTCTATCATCTCTTTTTACTGTAACTGTTTGTGTGTTTAGTATAAGCCTTCCTGGAGTGTGCACCTTTACAGATACTTTTACTTTTCCACCTGATTCGCTGATTCTAGGTGAAACAGAAAGAGCTCCTCTTTGACCACTTACGTAAAATGGGTTATCAAATAATTTATTTTTTTTATCTAGTAAACGAATTTCAACATCTTTCGTCTCGCCAACATTGATCTCGATTGAATCAGTCCCAAAATCAAAGCGTAATTCATTCTGAGAAAAAAGACCAGACATAAAGATTAAAACAAATAAAGCAAACCGCATTTTTACCTCCTATATAGTATATATAATTATTTAATGTATTTTGATTTTTATTTATAGAATATACATAATAAAAAAATCTACGTCTATTTTTAATTTTCTGACCAATTAGGGGAATTACAATTGCATAATTGTCGTATTTTACTTACAAGGTATATAATTTCTTTATGCGATAACTTTAAACCCCAGCTAGGCATATAATGGTGCTTCTTCATAGTTTTTCCTCCATTGTAAAGTGTTTCATATAATGTATCATCAGATCTTTGCGACATTGTTTCAAAATCAGATAAGTTACCTGGTGAAACCGGTAAATATTTTGCATTATAGCCATCTCCAGAACCATTTAATCCATGACAAACAGCACAATTAGCAACATACAAATCATCTACTTTATATGGCTGATGTTCGATTAAACTTAAATAAGCAGGAAGTTTATTATTGTTCTCACCAACTTGCATCTTTAAAAAAGACTGTAGTAATTGTGTTGTATTTTTTTTAAGTATTTGTTTGGGCATAATACTTTTAGGCATAACCATATGTGGGCGCTCAATAGCCATTTTAATATATCCATCAGTTAATCGAGTGCCAGCATTAGTTAAATCTGGTCCCACTTTTCCACCTTTTTCATTTAGCTGATGACAACCCAAACATGAAAGCTGATTATCAAGCAGGCTCTGTGCTTTGTTAGATTGAAAATCAGATATTTTCTCAATCACTGTTTTTTGAGGAAAAGATCCAAGCCATTGCATAATACTTTTAACCTCATTTGAATCTAAGCTGTAATTTGGCATTCTACTTCCTGTCCCAGTAAAATACCCATTTGGTCGAACAGGTTTCGGTTTCTTAAGATAAGATAATAACCATTCTTCTTTGGTTCGCATTCTCTGGCCCGATAAATCAGGGGCATTATGGTCGTCGAACCAGCTAGACTCACTTTCCATTGTATGACATGAAATACAATTTTGAGATAAAAAAATCTTTCTTCCATTTTCGATATTTATATTCGAAAACTTTTTCTGTGCTATTTTTAGCTTTTTATCCAATTGTTTTAATTTATTATTTCCCTTTCTATATATATAATGTGTCATGGACCCAACAGCAATTTTAGATTTTTCATTACTATCATCAAAAAACATTGGCATTGGTGTTCCAGCAGCTATATGCCTTTGTGGATAAAATATAGTTTCATATATCCATTCTTTTTTTAATCTAAACCCTGTTGAATTGAGGTTGATTGACCTATCAAGACCTTTTTCATTTAAAAGATGACATGAAGTACATTGGTAGTCTTCGCTGATAAGATTAAAAGCATCAATATCATTGTTCCCTTTATTATAATGCGCTGAGATTGGTAAGTTTTTTTTAGTTTCTAAGTAAAGTGTTAACGCAAATGCCTCTTTATCTGACAAGTTAAAGTTCGGCATTCTTGATAGGCCAATATTTTTACGAATACTGTGTGGTTCTTTTAAATAATCGTATATAAATGATGAATTATATTTTAACCCTGCATTAGATAAATCAGGTGCTCTTAAAGGAATAAGGGTAGATTTAGCTGCACCTAGATGACAATTCCCACAACCTAATTCATTAATCAAATCTTCAGCATCTATTTTCGACTGTGCAAATACCGTCGATAAAAAAACTAAAAAAAAGATTTTATTGAAATTTAGTTTACCAGCCAAATTTTAAATTAATTGTTGGTAGAAGATGTGCTTGTCCTCCAAATGGATACTCCCCGACTACCAGCTTGTATCCAAATGATAAATTCAATCTGCTACTTTTTTGCCAAACCAATAAGGATTGTTGTTCAAAAGCATAACGACCTTCGCTTCCAGGCATAATATACATATCATAATCTATTAAATAATAGATTCGCTCATAAAGCTGACGTAAATATTCGGCCCCAGATATTATAACATAATCATTATAATAAGTAGAAAGTCTAGGATAAATAATTGGTAAATCTATTGTAGCATCATTTGATAAATCTTTTCCATTTAGCGCAACACCTAATCCAGCACTCAGAGATAATTGTCCAGATTTAACATTGCCCTTTGTTCCAATCATTTCAGTATAAAATGATAACATTTGAGGAATAGTAAATTGGGTTGATATCAAAGAAAACATGTTTGGATCTCCCATTTCACCTCCCAATGGACTTTGAATCCATTTTAAACCAGGGGTAGGATATTCTATTCTAAATTTTCTAGCCATTTTCCAAGAGTTAAAAATTGGCATTTCTTGCTTTAAAGATACACTTGGCATCAAAAGGAACTTATTTATACTAAGCTCAGATCCATTTTTCATCCCCATTTTAAATGGCGTAAATATCCCTACTTCTTTTCTATTTTTTTCTAATAAATATGCAGATTTACTGCTCCATTGAGCTGAGATAAATGAAAAGAAAAATAAAAAATAAGCTACTCTCATTCTACCTCCCAATTGGCAGTGACGGGCATATGATCAGATAGTGTAGTTGCATCTTGATGTGTTTTACCATTTGACCAGGAGGTATTTGTCCATAAATAATCTAATTTTCTATCGAGCAAAGGTTTATGCCCAGGGCTATGAGTAAAATGCTCAGGTTCATTCATGCCATATTGCTCTAAAGTTATAGCGGGCTCATAAACTCCATACAGATCATTAAGCCAATTAATTTCTGGTGTAAAATATGAACCCTCTCTGTGTTCTTCCTCTTTACCTGAATGATAGGTTCCAAGTTCACATTGATCATCTAAGCAATAATCTGTTTTCGTTGCATTTGGCGGCAACGCATTTAAATCTCCTCCAGCAACAAAATTCGATCCACTATCAACAATATCATCTAGAATATTCTTAAAACCGGATATATGTTTTTGTTTAGTATCATCAGTTGCAAATGCGGTTAAATGCGCATTTACAGCATAAAAAGGTGTTCCTGGCATATCAACTTTAGCCGTTACTACATTTCTTCTAAGATAAAAGAGCTGAGTAAGACCATCCTGATCTCCTCGTAATGGCAACTGGTATCTTTTTGGGTCTTCTAGTTTCCATTTAGATAAAATTAAATTGCCAGCATCAACTCGACCAATCCCATCTGCTAAAATGATTTGTGATTTCCATTTTGAAGCATAAGCTCCATAATTCATATTCGTGTTGTTTAATAGCCACTGTACTTGATCAACATATGATGACCGCTTAGACTGAACATCAACTTCTTGCATTAGGACGATGTCTACATTTGTATCATTGATTTTTTTTGCTATACCCTCAAGACCAGAAATTATTTCGCTTTTACTTATAATTACTCTATCCCCACATGCGTCCAATGCAAAATCAAGGCGCGCCACTCCAAATCTAATATTCCACGTCATTACGTTTATTGATTTTTTTGCAGGATATTCTATGAGCATGTTTGACTGATACATCACTGCATCTTCTACATCATCAAAGGTTGTCACTAATGGATCACACCCTGATAAAAAGAGTGAAATAAAAAATGAGTAAATACAATATTTGATTTTCATAATTATATTCTCTTTAATATTACAATTTACAACGCTCAATACCAGTAGCAAATAAAACTACAGATTCGTTTGGAGCAATCCATCCAATATCTCTTAAAACATTATATGCGCCCCAAACCACTCCTCCTTCAGGGCCAGAATTCATCAAAGTAATCTCATTAAAATCTCTTGTTAAGCCTAAAAGTTTTTTTTCAGGGACATCTAACGCTATTCCATTGCTTTGATATAAAATATCTAAAATCCAATGACCTCCAATTGGCCCCGGTACATTTAATCCTAAAGCAATGGTATTGCTATCTTTCCAAAAATCTGTCGAATTGCTGAGGTTTTGAAACCCTCTAACAACAGGTGCACAGCCACTAGATTGCGCTGCAACCATTCTTGGCAAAGAACCCTTAACAATACCCATGGATTTTAATTCCTTAAATGCCTTCCACATACCTATGAGACCTGTGCCTCCACCAGTTTCATATACTACAACTTTAGGGAATCTCCATCCAAGCTGCTCAGCAATTTCATAACCCAAAGTCTTTTTTCCTTCAACTCGAAAAGGCTCCTTAAGTGTTGAAATATCAAACCAGTTATCTTCCTTCAGATGCAACATTTCTTTTGCAGCATCTGCAATTGTATTCCCTTTTAATGTAATGTGATTGGTAAAGCGTTTTGTTTCTTTTACATATTCATCTGGTATAGTTTCAGGTAAAAATACATGGCAATCAATTTTTGCTTCTTTACAATATGCTGCTGCTGAAATTCCTGCATTTCCTGCTGATGGAAGACAAATACTTTCTACATTTTGTTCTTTTGCCATTGTAATAGCTAAAGACATGCCTCTATCCTTAAATGACCCTGTTGGGTTTAGAACTTCATTTTTTACAAATACCGTTTCGGATATTGGGACAAGAGGAGTAAAGCCTTCGCCAAGCGTTATTCTTTGTTTAGATTTTGGCAAAACATATTCATATCTCCACAATGACTCTTCAGTCATATTGACTTTAAAATATGAGGTATTCTGCTCCCAATTATACCTAACAGATAATGGCTTACCGCACCTACACAGCCAAACAGGTTTTTCTACTTGATTAAATTTTGACTTACATGATGAACAAACATAATACATAAAATTACTTTTTGTTTATTTATAGACCATTAGGGTTTGTTGGTTGAAAGTTACCTGCTTATCTTTAGAAAACAAAACACGAGAAGATAGAGAACATTATGAAAAATATTATCTTAATAATAAATATAATTTTCCTTTTGAATCCTTATTTAAAAGCTGATGAATTAAAAAATCGTATACTAAGTATGAAAGATCGCTCTGAGATAAGAGATAAATTTCTTGAAGACCGTATTAAGTCTGTACTCCCTACAATAATGGAAAGAACAGAAATTGATATGTGGGTAATTAGTGCTAGAGAATACAATGAAGATCCGGTTTTACGCACCATGCTTCCTGCTAATTGGCTAAATGCACGAAGAAGAACTATCTTAGTGATTTATAATCCAGGTAATAATTTACCATTGGAAACTTTTGCTATCGCAAGATATGATGTGGGCACAATTTTTAAAAAGGCTTGGGATCCAGAAGAAAATCCTGATCAATACGATGCACTTGCAAACTTAATTAATGAAAAAAATCCAACAAAAATTGGATTAAACCAAAGCGAATATTTTGCTCAAGCTGATGGATTGACATCTACTGAATTTAAATTATTGAAAAAATCACTGTCTCGTAAAATAATTAAAAAAGTGGTAAGTGCAGAGCGATTAGCTATTGGTTGGCTAGAAACTCGCAGTGAACTTGAAATGGATTATTACTCTGAAATTTGTAAAATAGCGCATGATATTATAAAAGAAGGTTTTTCATCAAATGTTGTTAAGCCAGGTATAACAACCACTGATGATATTGTCTGGTGGTATCGCGAACGTATCAGAGATTTAAAATTAAATACATGGTTTCACCCAACAGTTGATTTACAGCGTTCAGATAATGCTCAATTTGACTTTTTAAGTTCATTTTCAAAGTCAAAAGAAAATAATGTGATTTATCCTGGTGACTTGCTTCATGTTGATTTTGGAATAACCTATCTTGGTTTAAATACTGATACCCAACAACTAGCATATGTTTTACGTAAAAATGAATTTGATGCACCAATTGAACTCAAAGATGCATTAAAGGTTGGAAATAATTTACAAGATATTTTAACAAATGAATTTATTACAGGTAGATCTGGTAATGAAATTCTTAAACTAGCACTAACTAAAGCAAAAGCAGTTGGTATTAATCCCCAAATTTATACACATCCAATAGGATACTATGGGCATGGATCTGGCCCAACCATTGGTATGTGGGATAAGCAAGAAGGAGTACCGGTAAATGGTGACTATCCACTCTTTCCAAATACAGCATTTTCAATTGAATTAAATGCTAAAGTTTTTGTTAAATCTTGGAAAAAAGAAATTGCCATAATGCTAGAAGAAGATGCTTTTTTTGATGGAAAAGAAACTAGGTATATAGATCCGAGACAGACTGAGCTAATTTTAATTAAATAGTGGTAAACTCACCGATATCGGTATTCTTTACAACTTGATCATGATTAAAATATTTTCCATTCATAGCAATGTAAACACCATTGTTCAAACTCTGAACAAAACCAATAGCAGCTCCTAGATTAAACAAACCATCAGAACTTCCAAATTTATAAGGAATCATAGCACCTGTCAGTACTATGGTTTTATTCAAATTATTAGTAGCTATAGATTTAGCTGTTTTAATCATAGTATCAGTTCCATGTGTAATAATTATTTTATCTTCATTAGCCTCTAAACAATTCTCAAATATTAACTGCCTATCATTATCAGTCATTTCTAAACTATCTTTCATCATAAGTGTAGATATATTCACATCAATCTTAGATCTCCCCAAATCTAACATTTCCCTTATATGTGTAGTTTTAAAAAAAAGATTTCCAGTAAGTTCATCATATTCTTTATCAAAAGTTCCACCAGTAACAAAAATTCTAATATTCATATTTATTCCAGTAAATAAGATGCATGTTGTATCATAAATTTTTTAGCAGTTTTATCAGTACAATTAAGTTTATAAGCAAGCTTCTTGATATTTATCTTATTAACATTTTTAAACATGCAGTCTGAAACAAATCCATCTATCATTCCATTCTCAATTAAAGAAATAATTTTAGATTCTACAGGGCTTGAATACCATTTTTGATGATCTGGATTTGCCCGAAGACTATATGAAGCATTAATCTTTTTAGGATTTGATAATTTAGTATAATTAACAGGTTTTTCAGAAGATTTTAATCCTCTTAGTCCATCTGATAATGACTTAATTTCTTCAACATCAAGTCCCGCTGACATAAACCAATCCTCATACTCAATGATAGGATTGTATAAAGTGTTATCAACTAGCAAATTCTTACCGCCACTTATTTTCATAAGGTATACATAAATCATTTTATTAAAACGATCAACAAATTCATTATTATCTAATTTTAATGCACATTTATAAATATATTCATTATTGACAAGTCGTATAGTTTGCTTAGTATCTTGATAGTGGTTTTCATCAGGAGTTGATAATATTGATTGACTAAGCTTTACCTTAACACCCCATTCAGCAATTGGGTCAATATAATCATATATTGCACCTGTCTTATTAAATTCATCATCACATAATCTATTATAATAATCAATTCTACCATTAATATATGCTATAGATTCTAATCTTAATTTTTCATTATCAAATTTAATATTTCTATAAAATACTTCATCTTGTATTGGGTCATAAAATTCCACCTTATTAGATAAATAATAGCCAAATGCAGAGTCTATTGGAAGTAGGTGTCTTATCAATCTTCTGGGGCTTCTAGAATTCTCATTTTCTTTATATCCAACTAATGATTTTATGGTATTATATATTTCAG
>Ga0208410_1000646_pt1 | contig 19735 bp, 12 predicted proteins | sample ETN02SmetaG_3_FD_185787 | JGI IMG/M metagenome (GOLD analysis project Ga0208410, IMG submission 185787) | Marine microbial and viral communities from oxygen minimum zone, Eastern Pacific Ocean - ETNP2014F10-02SV257 (SPAdes) (version 2) | ecosystem: Environmental > Aquatic > Marine > Oceanic ... | reverse complement strand
TTTTTTAATTTTTCAAATGCAATAACGGCATGTTACTTTGCTAAAGAGAATCTTGAAATTCTAAAGGTGAATAAAAATTTTCTTAGTTTTTTCCCAATATTAGGAAATGTAAATAATGCATATTTCCCAGATGTTCTGGAGCAAATAGGTTTGCCAGGTAATCAAATTGAAGAATTTATACATGATATCAATGAAAAGGGTACGGTTCTTATTCCTGAGATACTAATAAAAATAAATGATAAAGAACGAGTATTTTCGCTGCTTTCAACGAGAACAAAAGACGAATCTTTTACATATCTAAATGGTGTTCAGGGTCAGTTTGTAGATAGGACAGCCGAATTCAATTTACGCAAGGAAAGGCAAAACTTGCTCGATGAAAAAATACGAGACCGTGAAATAATTGAAGAGAAAAGTAAACAATTGGAAAGTCTGGCAACAAGGCTAGCAAAGTACCTTTCGCCGCAAATTTACCAAAGTATCTTTGAAAATGAAAACGAAGGAGAACAAACACATGCCAGAAAAAATTTGACGATCTTTCTATCAGATATTGTTAAATTCACTGATCTTGCTGACACATTGGAGCCTGAAAGACTGGCAGCTGTCATTAATTCTTATCTATCAGAAATGTCTGCGATTGCAGTAGAATGTGGTGGAACAATAGATAAATTTATTGGTGATGCCGTGCTGGTATTTTTTGGTGATCCGGAAACAGAGGGCGAAGAAGAGGATGCCCTGAAATGTGCGGAAATGGCAATTAGAATGATGAAGAGAGTTGGTGAGCTGAACAAACATTGGAAAAAGCTGGGGGTAGTAGATGGTTTGAAAGTTCGTATGGGCATATCTACCGGATTTTGCACAGTAGGAAATTTTGGTTCTGATTTAAGACTGGACTACACAGTACTTGGGAGTCCAGTAAACTTGGCAGCCCGTTTACAAACAATGGCTGAAAATAATACTATTTTGATTGATGAATACACCAAAGACTTAATCCACAGCCACGTAAAAAGTAAGTATGTCGATGATATTACTCCAAAGGGTTTTGCACGGCCAATCCCGGTTTATCTCTTAAAAGATTTTAAATCATTAAAGCATCGTGAACGAAGAAAAAGCTTAACCCATGTTGGAGAGCGAGTAGAAGTTAGCTTTATAGACAGTTCAGATATTCAAGCTGCAATTGAAGAACTAAAGCGAATACAGGAAGGTTTTGAAAAAGATTATGCTGAGTTGAACAACAAGTCTGAGCCATAACCAGTTCATTTACTCTTGAATGACAGTCACAACTTATTTAAAGTTATCCTGAATATTTCTGAGCAATCTCAAAATAAGTCAGTACCCTTTTTAATATCCCGTTAGTCAGATGTTGTTCCTTAGTAAATATTCACTGTTTTACATGTAAACATATTACTTACGAAATAACTAATAATGGGATTATTAATTGAAGGCATTTGGCATGATCAATGGTATGACACGGAGAAAAACAAGGGTGAATTTGTCCGCTCAAATTCGCAGTTCCGCAACTGGATTACAAAAGATGGTTCTGCCGGTCCCAGTGGTAAAGAAGGTTTTACAGCAAAAGCTGATCGTTATCATCTTTACGTTTCCCTCGCCTGTCCTTGGGCACATAGGACACTGATATTTAGATCATTAAAATCTTTGGAGGACATTATTCCTGTTTCCATTGTCCATCCGTACATGCTTGACAAGGGTTGGGTTTTTGATGACTGGAAAGGAGAGACAGGAGATTCGCTTTATGGTTATAACTGTCTTCACCAACTTTACACCAGGGCGAATCCTGATTACAGTGGGAGGGTTACGGTGCCTGTGTTGTGGGACAGTGAGCGGGAAACGATCGTCAGTAACGAGTCCTCTGAAATTATTCGTATGTTCAACTCGGCCTTTGCAGATATAAGTTCAGAGGAAATGGATTACTATCCGGAAGAATTGAGGAATGAAATTGATGCGATCAATTCAAAGATATACGAAACACTGAACAACGGGGTTTACCGCTGCGGATTTGCCACTACCCAAAAGGCTTATGAGGTAGCTTTTTCAAAACTGTTTGTTTGTCTCGATGAACTGGAATCAAGACTGAGCAATCAACGCTTTCTGTTAGGAAGTCGAATTACAGAAGCAGACTGGCGTTTGTTCACCACCTTGATTAGGTTTGACAGTGTGTACTATTCACACTTTAAAACAAACCTGAGAAGGATCTTTGACTATCCTGAACTATATGGATATACCTGTGATCTATACCAACAACCAGGAATTAAGCAAACAGTAAATTATGAACACATTAAACAGCATTACTTTTATAGCCACGAAACAATTAATCCTACCCGGGTCGTTCCGAATGGTCCTGAAATCAACTTCGAAGTTCCTCATCAACGTGAAGAGCGTTTTAGCTAATACAATTTATACAAGACTAAATGTTGAACTAATCTAGTGTTATTTAAGGGTAATTTTACTGAAGCTAGCAGTCCTTTTAACGGAGTTCAATCAGGCGTTTGACGATCCCTTCGAGATTTTTTACTTCATCCACTGCACCACACTCGACTGCTTTGCGTGGCATTCCGTATACCACACATGATTCCTCGTCTTGGGCTATGGTTAGAGAGCCAGTATCATGCATTTCAGTCATCCCAGCTGCACCGTCATCTCCCATTCCAGTAAGAATTACCCCAATTGATTTTTCCCCTGCAATATTTGCTACGGACCGGAAAAGTACATCTACGGATGGACGGTGACGATTTACAAGCTCTCCACTGTTCATGGTAACAGAATATTCTTTTCCAACGAGTTTGAGCATCATGTGCTGGTCACCTGGTGAGATCAAGACTTTGCCGCGTTCTACCTTGTCCCCCTCCTTTGCCTCGCAAACATATAACTGGCATTCTTTGTTAAGACTTTCCGCAAAAGAGTTAGTAAAAGTTTTTGGCATGTGCTGAACAATTACAATGCCTGGCATATCAGATGGTAAAGGTGAAAGAACTTCTCTCAGTGCTACAGTACCCCCGGTAGAGGATCCTATGGCAATTAACGAATCCTTCCCCTTAGCATTGGAAGCTGAATTTGCAGAGGCAAGAATAGCATCTGCACTGAACTTTTTTGCAGGGGTTATAAAGCGCTGATGCGGAGATTTTACTTTTGCTTGAGCTGCAGCCTTAATTTTATCACAAATCTGGATTGAAATTTCTTCAAGAGCCTCTTTGACACCTAACCTTGGTTTTTCAACTATATCAACTGCACCCAGTTCGAGACTACGTAACGCTTCTTTACTACCCTGCGTGGTTAACGAACTGACCATTACTACAGGCATTGGGTTAGATTTCATTAGCCGTTCAAGGAATGTAAGGCCGTCCATCCGAGGCATCTGTACATCAAGACTAATAACATCAGGTTTTGACTCAGTTAACATACGAAGTCCGATTAGAGCGTCTGGTGCAGTGCCAACGACTTCTAATTCTGGGTCCGAAGAGTATATCTGTTTCAGTGTTTGTCTCACTACAGCAGAGTCATCAACAATCAGAACTTTGTATGGTGGTGAAGGTTTTTCTCTCATTTTTCGCTCTTATCATCCAACAAAGTATCAAATTCTTCTTTAGATAAAAGAAAGTCTATGTCCAGAAGGATAACCATTTCATCCTTAGTTTTTGCTACGCCTTTAATAAATTTAGTATCAACATTTACCGCTAACTCAGTTGTTTCCTGAATGTCTTCCTCTTTGACAAAAATAACATCGGAAACTGAATCTACAGTAAGACCAATGCTTTTATTATTCACTTCAACAATGATGATCACTGAGAATTCATGTCTTTCCTCAGCTGTCATTTCAAATTTTTCTCTTAGATCCATTACCGGAATAACCAACCCTCTCAGGTTAAACATTCCTATGATGTAATCTGGCATTCCTGGTATACGTGTCAATCCCTCTGGAAAACTGATAAGTTCTCGTACTTTAAGAATGTTGAGTCCATATTTTTCCTCACCAAGAATGAAGGTTATTAACCTTGTACCTTCGCTGTAGGAAACCTCTAGGCTCATATCTTCCATATCTTCATCAGAAAGATTTACTGAACCGAGGTATTTATTGCTTTGATTCTTTTCCATCACTACCTTTGCTTTGGATTTCAATTAACAAGACTTGCGACATCTAAAATGAATGAAACTCTACCGTCACCGAGAATGGTAGCTCCTGCAATTCCCGGTACCTGAATAAAATTATCTTCCATACTCTTGATGACTACCGGTCCTTGATCTACAATTTCATCTACGAAAACGCATTGTTTACGGTTTGCATGCTGAACTACAACTACCAGTCCTTCTGTGGGTTCTTTGTATTTGGGTACGATATTCAAGCGGTTATGGAGACGTAGCATAGGAATATATTCACCACGAATTTCTACCAGTTCACCTTTGTTCTTAATTTTTTTAATTTGCTTTGGAATAGGTCTCAGTGACTCATTGACTGAAAGAAGAGGTATGGTAAAAACCTGATGGCCTACATCTATCATCATTCCTTCAATGATAGCGAGTGTTAGTGGCAATTTAAGTTTTGTGCTTGTGCCCTTGTGAAGTTCACTTGAAATTTCTATGGTTCCAAGCAATGCCTCAATGTCACGTTTTACCGTGTCCATTCCTACACCGCGTCCAGAAACATCTGTTACTTCGGTTGTTGTTGTAAAACCTGGCAGGAACAGTAATTTAAAAATTTCGTCGTCAGTCAGATCATCATTCTCATCAATAAATCCTTTTCTCACTGCCGAATCAAAAATAACCTTAGAATCTATGCCTTTCCCGTCATCTTCAATTTCAACAATCACATAACCCTCCTGTTGGGATGCTTTTAGAGAAATGGTCCCTGTAGGATCCTTACCATTTTTTACTCGTGTATCAGAATCTTCTATTCCGTGATCCATTGAATTACGAACTAAATGAACCAATGGCCCCTGAAGCTGTTCTGTGACAGTTTTATCAAGCTCAGTATCTCCTCCTTCAATTTCCAGTTTGATTTTCTTTTTACTACGGGTGGCATAATCACGAACGGTACGTTTCATATTATTTAAGATACTGCCAACTGGAATCATTCGTACTTGAAGGATCTGATCCTGAAGTTCATTTACCGACTTTTCGTTGTCCTCAACAAACTGTAAGAGCATCTCACCAAGATTTACATCAATCTCCATTATCTTTGAACTCAGTCGGTGGAGGCGTGCTTGATTGATGACTGTTTCACCAACCAAATTTTGAAGTTTGTCAAGCTTGTCAATCGTGACACGAATTGACTGTGTTGTCTTTATTCCAGAGTCTTTATTAGCATCTTGCTTTGGAGGAGAAGTTTTAGGTTGTACTGCAGGGGGTTCTGTTTTTGTACTTTCTTCAGTTGGAATTTCATTTTCAGGCTTTTCAGTATTTTCTGTCTTTTGCTCTACTATTTCATTCGGAACTAACTCAGGTGTTGGGACTGGCTTTTCTTCAGCTTCATCAATCCTGACTTGTTCCAGATCTCTATTATCTTGATCATCATATATTCCAAAAGATGCAAGTCCCGGATCTTCAGGGGGAGTTTCTGCTAGTTCAAACTTGACATCATTTTTTCCATCCTGAAAGAAGATCAGAATATCCTCAATTTCTTCAACTGGATGAGTAGTAACAAGTTTCGCACTCCACCAGAGTTGGATCTCTTCAGGATTAAAATTTTTCAGGTCGGGCAATTTCCCTAAATGTGGAATTATATCCAAATCTCCTAATTCCTTTAAATCTTTAAGTAAAAGTATTGGATCTGAACCTTTTCCTAGCATTTCTGGATCAAATTTCAGATGAAGTAAATATGCTGTTTCTTCTCCTTCATCTTCATCATCCCACTGAGCTTCTTCCTGCTCTTCATTTTTTTTATTATTTTCAGATTCTTTGTCCTGCGAAGAACTTTGTTCCTGCTCTACCATTTCTGCCTGAGTTGCATCTTCCTGAGGCTTTTCTTTTACAGGTGTTTGTTCTGCAGGCGGACTGGCTGCATTCTTGCCAGCATTACTTTCAAATTCTCTAAGTTGACTAAGCGTGTTGTCTATGAGTTCCTGATTAACCTCACCACCTTCACGAATTCTGTCTAAAAAAGATCTAAATCCGTCAATTGAACTCAACAGAAGTGATGCCATTTCTGGAGAACAGACAATCTCCCCATTACGTGCTTTGTCAAGCAGATTCTCGAAATGATGGGCATATTCTGCTAATTCTGTCTCCATGACCATGCCAGCTCCACCTTTAATGGTGTGCATATCTCGAAAGATTCGGTCGATTAGCGAGCGTTTCTTCGGCTGTGCTTCTAGTTCAAGGACTCCTTCTTCCAAGTCCTCAATTATCTCCTCGACTTCCTCAACAAATTCTTCCAAAGCTGGATTGTCCACTTTGTCTCTACCTGTTTTGAATTATTATTAGTTATTATTTGTTAGTTTTTTTAAATAGCCTGAGTTATAAATTGTCAATACGTCTGTAAAAAAAATATATAATATCAGGGTAGTCTCTTATAACACATTTCTCTATTCACTTAACATGTGATTCTTTTAGGTCCTCTAAAATGTAATCAATTTTTAATCTGCTTTTACTTTTGATCAAAAACTTGTTGCCCCTTCCATCCTTTTGGTGGAGGATCTTTTTTAAATATTTTGCAGCGTTCCAAATATAATGCAGCCGCCCCATCTTCAGGACAGGCTTTCAAGCAGGATTTGAATTTTGTTGTTGCTGCAGTCCATTTTTGTCCACGATAGCTTGCTAAAGCCTCAGCAAATATTTCTCGACTGTCTAATTTTTGTTTGCGAATTGGCTTAGGATCACTGTTGAGGACTTCAACAATGGTAACAGGTTCTTCCTTACCCTTAACTTGGACAAGGTCAAGTTCTCGGAATTCCAGAGACTTATCATCTTTAATAAAATCAAAAGTGGACTGAGAAATTAATATTTTACTTTTATAGAACTTAGTTAAACCTTCCAGTCTTGCAGCAAGATTTACCGTGTCTCCGGTTACAGTAGACTCCATACGTTCTTCAGAACCTACTGTTCCAATAATGACTGGTCCACTGTGGATTCCAACACCTACTCTGAGCATTTTATCACCTGACCTGCCGTTATCTTTGTTGAATGAGTCAATCTGCTTTTGCATGCCAATTGCGGCTTTGACGCTGCTTAAAGCATCATCTGCGTCTGGTCCTTCCGGAACACTGAACAAAGCCATAACGCAATCACCAATGAATTTATCGACAAAACCTTTGTTTTCAGATATAGGGCTGGTCATACGACTGAAAAAATCATTTAGAAAATCTACAAGTTCCTGTGGATTCATTTTTTCAGAAAGACTAGTGAAGGACCGGATATCGCAAAACAAGATGCTTATGAAATCGGAATCTGCTTTCCCAAACTTTAAATGCTCCAGACCGTCCGGGGCAATACGTTTTACAAATTCCTTAGGAACGAATTTTTCAAATACAGCAGTCAACTTTGCCGCAGCTTCTGTTTCAGCTAGACGCATTTTTGTTGTCTTTAATTCCTCATATGCTTTTTTCTGCTGAATAAGAGATATCTCCAAATCCTTATTTAGTCTGCGAGATTCATCTTCTGCCTGTTTAATTCTCACCATCACTTTGACACGCGCCGCCAGTTCATCAAAATCAAATGGTTTAGGTAAGTAATCATCAGCTCCTAACTTTGCCAGACCGAGTACTAATTGGCGAATATCAGTTTGTGCAGTGAGGAAAAGAACAGGAATGTTTTTCCAGTCATCATCTTGCTTTAGAATTTTTATGCACTCATCTCCGCTCATATTTGGCATGTTTCGGTCGAGAACAATGACATCAGGAAGATCTTTTCGTAAACAGCTTGAAAGCCAACGCAATGCTTCTAAACCATCACTTTGTTCAACAATAGTGTAATTTTCTTCAGTTTGCTGTTCAAGAATTCTCCGGACTTGCCCCCGGATAGTTCTCGAATCATCAACTGTCATTATTTTTGCTGGCATAACAACTTAAACGTTTTTTGTATCTTCAAGCATTGATTCCAATCCTGTTATTTTTAATGCTTCCCTGACCACTGCTGATTCTGCGATAATTCTAAATGTCTTATCTTTTTCCAAAGTATTATTACGGCAAACAGCGAGTAGTTGAACTCCTGCTGTGTCAATAGCTTCTACACCTGATAAATCTAGCTCTACAGAGCTACGCTCAGACTCCACGATATCCAGCATAGTCTTTTGTAAAGGCTTTAGTTCCTGGATAACACAGTTCCCTTTTATTTTTATTCCATTACTTTCAAGGTTAATTTCCATATTTGTGTTTTTAATTCTTAAAAAATGGGATTTAGTTTTTTTGATATATACTGAAAGCCAGTTTCTTCATTCCTTCTACTTTGTAACCTGTTTCAGTAATACCCAGCACAAGCCAACCGCCTGTTTCAAGATGGTCTACCAGTTTTTTTAACAGATATTCTCTCTTATCAGGATGTAGGTAATAAAGGAGATTTCTACAAAAGATCAGTTGAAACTTAGTCGCTATGGGATAGTCTTCAGCCATTAGATTGAATTGTCGAAATTGAATTATTTTTTGGACTTCTCTATTGATTTTTCTTTGAGGATTTTTTCCCCCAACAGGCGTTGGGATAAAAAACTTTTTTTTCAGAGAGTCTGGAATTGTAATAATCTGCTCCTCGGAATAAGCCCCATTTGTTGCTAATTCCAGCACGCCGGTGTTAACGTCCGAACCTAAAATTCGTAAACCACCATTGGAAATCATTGCGGTTCCAAAAAAATCATGTGCTTCCATAGCAAGCGTATATGTTTCTTCTCCGCTTGAACAACCTGCACTCCAGAATCGAAGTTTTGAATAACGGTTATTTTTAAATTTTTTCATCTCTGGGAACACATTTTCCCGAAGAAACTTAAAATGTTGCTTCTCTCGGAAGAATCCACTTTTTGTTGTAGTGACGGCATTATAGAGATCCTGAAGTTCCTTCCTGTTTCCGCTCTGTTCAATATAATCATAATAGCTTTGAAAATTTTCTAATTGATTTGTTTGCAAAATTCTCTGAACTCTTGCATAGAGTAGATATTTTTTGTCTTCTCCCCATTCCAGCCCAAGATCCTTCAGTACAAGTTCCCTGAAAAGATTAAATTCCTCATCTGTTGGCTCTTTGATCTTCTTGAACTTGTGTGAGGTAATAAACTCTGATTTATTATTCAACTGCATTGGAAAGGCCAGTCTGAAAAATTATGAACTGAAAGAAAAATTTTCATGCAAATGGTGCTAAATCTTTGTTAGCAGATTTTTCAGACTCCACAGTCGTTTTTTCGGATTCTGCTTTCTCTGGAAATTGTTCTAAATTGTTTTGTTCAAAAATTAAGTTGTCGTTTTCAGTTTTACCCGGAAGTTGTTCTAACTTGTTTTGTTCCACTATGAGGTTGTCATTATTTTCTGTTGGATTTTCAATGGACTTGGTATCATCCTCTTCCACCCTAAAAGTGTTAAGAAGTTCCTGCAAATCAACAGCAGCTTCAGCCATGTGTTGGCTTGCAGTTGTATTTTGTTCTACAAGAGCAGCATTCTCTTGGGTTAATCTATCCATGTCAGTAATAGATCTATTTATCTGGTCAACCCCTTCCGCCTGTTCCTGAGAGGCAACCTTAATGTTTTCCATAACTTCTGAAACTTCTTTGACAGATTCGAGAATTCCGTCAAGATTTGAATCACTCTGAGATTTGAGGTTGTTGAGGTTGGTTTCTATTTTTGTCCTCATTTCATCTACTGACTCGAGAATACCATTCAGATTGGAATCGCTTTGAGATTTAAGGTTGTTCAGCATGGTTTCTATTATAGTTCTCATTTCCTCCATGCCCTTTTCTCCGTCATTTACAAGGTTCCGTCCCGAGGATATGTGTCCAAGACTGTCTTGAATTAATTCCCCGATCTCTGTAGAGGCTTTTGCGGAACGATGAGCGAGTTTGCGAACCTCTGACGCTACCACTGCGAATCCCTTGCCGTGCTCACCTGCTCTTGCTGCTTCAACAGAGGCATTAAGTGCAAGTAGGTTGGTCTGAAATGCAATGTCATTCATCAGCGTTGTAATACCCTCAATTTTCTTGGAGCTTTCCATGATTTCCTCCATAGCATTAACCACACTGGAATTGGTAGTTTGCAAATTCTTTAGCATATCCTGGTTTGTTTCTATGGAATTGTCGACTGTGTCAAGTATTTCTGTTCTGCTTTCAACGACAGATTGCTGAGCTTTCTTGAGCATTTCATGGTTAGTCTCAATAGAACTCTCCACTGTATTAAGTAATTCTGTTCTGCTATTTACTACAGATTGTTGTGCTTTCTTCGTAATTTCATTCGCATTTTTGGCATCTTCCGCGTTGTTCTGGACGATACTGTTAATTTCTTCCATTGCAGAAGCAGTTTCCTCCAGCGAAGTACTTTGTTGATGGGTGCGATTAGACAGATCCTGATTGCCGAGTGCCATCTCCTGAGTAGACTCACTAATATTAGAAGTTTGTTTCTTTATTTCAATTACCATGTTATTCAGTCTCTTAAGAAACATGTTGAACCATGTTGAAAGTTCTCCTAGTTCATCTTTTCCTGAAACTTTAATTCTTTTGGTCAGGTCACCTTCTCCCTGAGCAATATCTTTTGACATTTCAACTAGATCATTAACCGGTGCTGTGATAGATCTTCTGACCAGAAATCCAAAGAGTAGACTAAAAAGAATACCTACTACAGAAATAGCCAGTACTATCCAAATGAATTGTCCTGTTTCGTCAATCAGTGAATTTGCTGATTCATTAAAGTTTTCATTCAAAACATTGGATACATTAATAATCGTTGACTTAAATGATTCATCTAATTTGTTAAAGTCTTTGGCGAATTCTCCATGATTTCGAAACAAAATAACTTCATCTACAAAAGTCTTATTTATTTCTATGAATCTTTTATAAAAATTTTGTATTAAATCTATAGCTTTTTTATCTTTAACTATTTTTTCATATTTAGAGAAATACTCTAAGTAATCCATTTTAAATGTACTTTGGATTATTTCGACCTCCCTACTTTCTCTACCTTCAAGCAGTTTTTTATAATAATCTGACATGTCGCTCATAAATGTCTTGAGACCTTTTGAAAGGGCCCTGTTTTCCTGAGGTGTTATACTTCCTGCTTGAGCCAACGGAATTGTTGCAATTCTTAATGCGGTTTTCAGGAGCCTTTCTTGTGAACTAAATTCCAAATATGATTCTGAGAACTCAGTCAGTAAATCTTTTGCTTTTTCAGTTGTAGCTAGGATGTTTTTTGAATTTTTTGCTATTAGGTTGACTTCATTTGTTAAAGCATTTTTTAATAAAATTAATTCTTGGATTTCTTCAATCACTGTTGAATTTAACTTGTTTTTTAATAAAATATCTTCTTCAAATGTTTCACTAATTTTTTGTTGATTGAATACACCAGTTTTTTTATTGAACTCTATTATTTTAGTTGACAAGAATCCTTCTGTTACAATACCTTTTTGTCTTAAATCATTTAGTTCTTTCGTAATATCACTGTTTTTTGTTAGGCAAGTTTCTGTATTTAGATTGTTTTCGCAATCTAAACTTTTAATATACTTTTCTGTGATTCTAAAAAGTTCATCATTAACTACCTTTATTGATCCAATTGAATCATTCTTTTGATCAGTTATTTCACTTAAAATACTGCTCATGTTTGCAAAAGAATTAATTATCTTATTGGCGCTGTCCTTAATTGAAAATGAACTAATATTCAAATAAAAACCCTGAGCTGTACCTTTGATACTGGCTTGTTCAGCTCTCAATGATTTAATGTTATTGTTGAATGTTGAAAAAACTTTGGTGTTGTATTCAATTGTTTCTGATATCCCAAAAAATGAACTGATGACAATTCCTGAAATTGCAAGAGTAACTATTGAGTTAATTAAAAATATTGAAAATAACTTCTTACTGATAGTTAAAGATAATAAGTTCATTTCACCTCATTGTTAGTTTTTTATGTGTACAAAAAATATTTGCACATTTGAGATACAAACATTAAAAATTATGTACAATTTAATCTAGATAATATTATTTGAAAGGTTCTAAATCCTCTTTTATTGATATTTCAGAATCATCAGTCTTCTTCCCTTTTTCAATATTTTTGCTTTTTTCAGTTATTTCAGGAATTTGCTCAACCTTTGCTTGTTCTAATTTGAGTTTGGGTTGACTTATCTCACTCACAGTGTCGAGTGAAATTGATTCATTTTTTTCTACCTTAAAAGTGTTAAGCAGTGCCTGCAGGTTTTCTGCTTCTTCGGCCATATGTTGACTGGCAGTAGTGTTTTGTTCTACCAGTGATGAGTTTTCTTGTGTAATACGGTCCATATCCGCTATTGCTTTATTGATCTGGTCAACTCCTTCCGCCTGCTCTTGTGAAGCAACTTTAATATTTTCCATCACTTCTGAAACTTCCTTCACCGAGGTTAAGATCCCATTGAGATTAGAATCACTTTCCGATTTAAGATTGTTGAGCATAGTTTCAATTTTGGTTCTCATCTCGTCCATGCCCTGTTCTCCGTTCTTTACAAGATCGCGGCCGGAAGTAATGTGTTCCAGACTGGTCTGAACCAATACGCCAATTTCAGTAGACGCTTTTGCAGAACGGTGGGCCAGTTTACGAACCTCTGAAGCTACGACTGCGAATCCCTTACCATGCTCTCCTGCTCTGGCTGCCTCAACGGAGGCATTAAGAGCAAGCAAGTTTGTTTGAAATGCGATGTCGTTCATTAGTGTGGTTATCCCCTCAATTTTTTTGGAGCTTTCCATAATCTCTTCCATTGCTGTCACCACACTACTATTTGTACTTTGCAGATTCTGCAGCATTTCTTGATTAGTTTCGATAGAATTGTTGACTGTGTCGAGTAATTCGGTTCTGCTGTCAACCACAGAAAGTTGTGCTTTTTGAGTGATTTCGTTCGCGTTTTTAGCATCTTCAGCATTGTTTTGGACTATACTATTTATTTCTTCCATCGCTGTCGCCGTCTCCTCTAGTGAAGAACTTTGTTGATGCGTTCGGTTTGAGAGGTCTTGGTTACCAAGTGCCATCTCTTGTGAAGATACGTTGATGTTTGAAGCATGCTTCTTAACTTCAACTACCATATTGTTAAGACGTTCTAAAAACATGTTGAACCAGGTAGACAAATCTCCAAGTTCATCTTTACCGGCAACCGAAATTCTTTTGGTTAAATCTCCCTCTCCCTGTGCAATGTCTTTAGACATATCTACAAGGTCATTAACCGGTTCAGTGATTGACCTCCGTACTAGGAATCCAAACAATAGACTGAAAAGCAACCCGATTATTGTGATTATAAAGACTATCCAGATAAAACTTCCCGTTTCACCAATAACGCTAGCATTTATAGTTTCAATGTCCTTAATTAGAGCGGCATTGATATCATTAAGTATCCTTGATAAGCTAAAATTTAACTCTGTATAATTATTATCAAGCAATTCACTTTCACTAATTAGTAAACCTGACTTCTTAACACTATCGAAAGTCTTAAGGAACTGTTTGTCAACGTTTGAAAATGCATCAATGTTGTTCTTTGCTTGAGTTTCATTGACAATTTTTTCCAAATCATCTCGGATTAATTTAAAGTCATCCATCATCCATTCAAGATCTGAGATATTTGCTGAACCCGAATTATCTCTTGCCTGAGACGTTGGGGTATAACCTTCTCCTGCTTCTTCTGTACTACCTTTTCCGCTCATGATTTCATCAAGTTCAACTATCAGTTGGTTCAACTGATAGAACAAATTGTCTTTGAGAAACTCTTTTTTTTGAAATCCATCAGTACCATCAGCTTCACCGCCCATCATTTGTGCCATAAAAGTTTCGTATTCTGGTTTGCCAGCAATCAAACTCCTTTTTGCCCTAATTTTGAAGATTATCCTCTTCCTTTTACTCTTAAATTCATTAAAAGCATTTATCAAATTAGATATGTTCTTTTTTGCAGCAGGGCCAGAGTTCATCTTCTCACTTGATACTTCAGCAATTCTATTGGTAAAAAGTTTAAGATTATTTACCCCTTTTTCAATCTGTTCTAAATCTTTTGAAATAATTGTTTTAAATTTTGAGGATCTGATAAGTTCATCTATCGTTTTGTCTTCTGTCCTAGCAACTAATTCTTCTAGATTGTAATCATATATAAATTTTTTCTTTTTAAGCTTCTTTTTAAGTGCATTTAATTCTTCATCATATATTTTAGAAGGCTTTCCTGTTCCGTATTTTGCCTTCAGAGCATCTATTATGGGCAGGTGATCTTCTTGTAAGTGGTATCTGTGAATACTTTCAAAAGTGTTGTTATTAATTGTATTATTTTTTTCATTATTCAATTTTGCTAATGATTCTTTAATGAATGCGATTGAAGCACTTATGTTTTCACGTCCTTCTTTAATAGTTTGGTCTGATACATTCAGATAAAATGATTGCGCATGCCCCTTCAGCTTTGATTGCTCAATCCTGATGGAATCAAGTGTACTTTTATATATTGAGAGTTCTGAATTAAAATTGAATTGACCGGATAATCCCAAAAATGAAAAAATAACCATTCCTGAAATAGTTATTGTTATAATTGAATTTATTAAGAAAATGAAAAATAATTTTCTGCTTATAGTAACGGCTAAAAATTTCATGCTACTCCTAATTTTTGTTTAATCCTGTTGGTCGAGTCTGAAAGTTTTTTGTTTATGTAGTTATTGAATAACTTAAAAACAGCACAAAATCAAGTGTAATTTGAATGTTTAAGAGGTTATTCCATCAGTCTAAAATATTGTTTTAATTAACAAGCTTCTTCTATTTTTACAAATGTGAGTCCTTTTTATTAACAATCAAAATGGAGGTTAAAATCCATTAAAATTATTCTTGACCATTTTTTGATTATGTTATCACATGATTTATAACAATTTACTTCCCCTCTAAATCTGATTATTAATCGATAATGGTAAGAGTGTTTGCCCGAAAAAGAACAAGAAATATATACATTTAACATTATAGATAGATATTTCTAATGTTAAAATCTAATGATTTTTTAAAAACATCCATTCATATTCCATAAAATATTGTAATTAATGATGAATGTTGTAAATAGATGTTATCTCTCTTGTCTATAATAGATTAACAATATTTGAGTATGTACAAGTGAATATTAAGCCATTTGGTAACTTAAGAGATGGCCGGCTGGTACATCATATCAGTTTGTCTGGTCATGGTCTAAAAGCCAGTATTTTGAACTATGGTGCTATTGTTCAAGATTTGAGGTTAAAGGGACACAAACATTCTTTGGTGCTCGGCTTTGAAAAGTTAGATGATTATTTAGAACATTCACCCTATTTTGGCGCGATTGCTGGCCGCTGCGCTAACCGAATAAGCAATGCTAAGATAGAATTGGATGGCCAGTTATTTCAACTGGATCGTAATTTTCTTGGGAAACACTGCCTTCATGGTGGTTCTGCGAGTATGGGGAAATCTTTGTGGCAAATTGAGAGCAGTAGTAATACGGCTGTCACTTTATCAATTAATGTGCCGGATGGTCATATGGGTTTTCCTGGCAATTTAACGACCAAAGTGACTTACAGTTTAATGCCTGTCGGAAAGTTAGATGTATCTATGGAGGCTTTTAGTGATAAGGTGACCTTGTGCAATCTGGCTCACCATAGTTACTTTAATCTTAGCGGCAAAGATTCAATTTTAAAACATAGATTAAAGATAATGGCAGAGCATTATAATCCAGTTGATAAAGAACTGATTCCAACTGGTCAAGTTAAGTCTGTGAAAAATACTAATTTCGATTTTCGGACAGAAAAAACTATTGAATATACAGAATATAATGAGGAAAAACTAGATGCCAGCATGAACCTAGATCATAATTTTTGCCTATCAAATGAAATTATGCCATTGCGTCAAATAGCTTCACTTTCCAGCCCTGATTCAGGTGTGTTTATGAACATAAATAGTACACAGCCCGGACTTCAAGTATATACTGGTTCCAAAATAAATTGTCCTGTCCCTGGGCTTGATAAAATGGAGATGGGGGCGAACTGTGGTATTGCGATGGAACCTCAAATTTGGCCAGATTCTATTAACCAACCACTATTCCCACAGGCAATCCTGAGACCAGGAGAACTTTATAGTCAGCAGACTCAATATGTCTTTGGAATGATCAGATAAGATTGTGTCATTCCGATTTTAATTCATTTCAATTCAGATGTGACAAACATTGATGAAAATATTTTAGAGTATTATGAAACAATTTAAGAATTTTGGTTTTGGCACACAGATACGCAAATCCCCTTTTTTTGAAGCGACTGTCCGCTGGGGCGCACAAGAGTTTTCAGTTTATAATCACATGTATATACCCCGTGATTTTGGTGATCCAGTACAAAACTTTTGGAATTTAGTAAATGATGCAATCCTTTGTGATGTAGCAGTAGAACGTCAAGTAGAAATAATTGGGCCGGATGCTTCAAAATTTGTACAGAAGATGACGCCTCGAGACCTGACGAACATGTCAGTTGGGCAATGTAAATATGTTCTGGTGACAAATTCAGATGGTGGTGTACTGAATGACCCGGTCTTGTTACGTTTGGGAGAAAATCGCTATTGGTTTTCGCTTGCAGATAGTGACATTCTGTTATGGGCTCAGGGATTAGCGGTAAATTCGGGGTTAAATGTTACAATTTTTGAACCGGATGCGTCACCTTTACAATTACAAGGACCTAAATCTGGTGAAGTGATGAATGCACTTTTTGGCGAGAGTATAATGGGTCTAAAATATTACTGGCATAGAGAAGTTGAACTGGAAGGACTTCATTTAATTGTTTCTCGGACGGGCTGGTCCAGCGAATTGGGTTACGAGATTTTCCTGCAAGACGAATCCCAAGGTGATGAGTTATGGGAAAAGATCATGGAAGTAGGAACCCGGTTTGGTTTGAAGCCGGGGCATACCTCTTCGATACGCCGTATCGAGGGTGGTATGCTGTCATATCATGCTGATGCAGATATCAACACAAATCCCTATGAACTAGGTTTAGACCGGTTGGTCAACCTAGAAATGAAGGAAGATTTCATAGGAAAGGCTGCTTTGCACAGAATTCAAAAAAATGGGGTTAGACGAAAACAGGTCGGTCTTCGAATTGAATGTGCACCATTAAAGGGGCCGAACAACACATTCTGGGAAATTAGAAAAAATGGTAAAAACGTCGGGAAAGTGACATCGGCGATCTATTCACCACGCCTTGAGCAGAATATAGCATTGGCAATGATCTCCTTAGAATATGCTGAGATTGGAAATGTGATAGATGTATCAACGGAAGATGCAACAGTTCCGGCTTACATTGTTGAGAAACCATTCTTTGATCCCAAGAAGAAAATTTTGACCGCCTGAGTCGAAATATATTTAAATAAAAATAGAAATAAGTAAATATGACAAAAAGAAAAAACCTTAGATTTAAAATGTTTTCTATTTTTGTTGTTTTATTTATAACAATTTTTTTCATTCTCAACAATTGCTCTCAATCTCAATCTATTACGATGCCAAAAAACAACCTTAAAAAAAAACATCATTTGGAGGATGGAAGTTTTAAGAATAATTATTCTAATTCTATAAACAAACCATTTTCAGATTTAATTAAATGGCGCTGGAACAGGGTATTACCAGAACCATTCACTTTTAAATTGGATAAAAATGATCCAAAATTTTTACAAAATAATAGAGATATAGCAACACTTACATGGATAGGGCACTCAACGTTGTTAATACAAAAAAATGGTTTAAATATCCTAACAGATCCACATTTAACTCTTAGAGCTTCACCATTTAGTTTTGCAGGTCCAAAGAGATACACGCCACCAGGATTGTCTATAGAAGATTTGCCAATAATAGACGTAATCTTAATTTCACATAGTCATTACGACCACTTAGATAAATTAACAATTAAAAAAGTTTATGAACGCCAATCCGAAAATCCTCCAAAAATATTTGTACCCCTTAAACTAAAAGAATGGTTTTTGAACTTGGGTATTAATCATGTTACCGAACTAGATTGGAACGAGAGTTCGAAATTAGGTGAATGGCATGTTCACGCTGTACCAGTTCAACATTGGAGTTCGCGAACTCCTTTTGATAGAAACAAAACACTATGGGCCGGTTGGGTTATGGAAACAGAAGGGTTTCGTTTTTTCTTTGCTGGTGATACTGGATATTCCAAAGATTTTAAAAATCTTGGTGAAAGATTTGGGCAGTTTGATCTGGCAGCTATACCTATTGGTGCATATGAACCAAGATGGTTTATGAAAGCTGCTCATGTTAATCCGGAAGAGGCTGTGATGATTCACCAAGATATAAATGCTCGTTACTCAGTCGGTATTCACTGGGGGACTTTTGAATTAACCGATGAACCTTTCAATGAACCTCCTCAACGCCTTAGAAATGAACTGGAAAAGGAGGGAATAACTAATGAGGAATTTTTTGTAATGAAGCATGGAGAAACAAAATTTTTAAAATTTTTAGAAATAGGAAATTAAAATCTGCTTAGGTGTTACAGTTTAATCTTCATCTATCAAGCTTAAATACAAATGAAAACTAATTTGTTTATTGTTGACAAAACTTTACATTTCGTATAGATATTATTAATGGGTGAAAAAGGCTAACCTTTTTCTTGAAGTATAGTAAGATTAAAGAATCAATAAGACTAGGAATAGGATTTTAAGGTGTAAGTACTTTTACTCTGAATTTAAAAAAATATGCTTGATCAATTGGGTCACGCTTTTGGGGTTATTAAAGATTTTAGGGTGCCCTTAACCATTTAGAATATTGGAGAAGAACTATGATTATCAAATCTGTTATGAGAACGGCTCTCATTGCAATCATGTGTTGGGGGGTATGCCTCTCATCTGTAACAGCTGCAGATTATAAAATCCGTGCTACAGCTAACTCGAACGAAAATGATGAGGACTATGATGGGCTTGTTGTTTTTAAAAACTACGTAGAATCTGCATCAAACGGTGCCATTTCAGTAGAACTCTTTATTGGAACTCAGCTTTGTTCGAAAGGCGCAGAGTGTCTCCAGGGTGTAGCAGATGGTTCAATTGATATTTATATTTCTACTTCTGGAGGTGCTGCAGGTATCTTTCCCTATGTTCAAGTTCTTGATCTACCCTATTTGATGGGCAGTGATCGTGTAGCAGAGCTAGTTCTTGCTGGGGATTTCACTCGGAAGGTGAGGGAGTTGGCCCTTGCTGATTCAGGAGGAAAAATTAGGTTGATGACTATTGGAAATACAGGTGGTTGGAGAAATTTTGCCAACACAAGAAGGCCAGTTAAGCAACCATCTGATATGAAAGGATTGAAAATAAGGACAGTAGTTGCAGATTTACCTCAGGAGTTAGTAAAAGCATTGGGTGCTTCTCCTACTCCAATTCCGTGGCCAGAACTCTTTACTTCTTTCCAAACTGGAGTTGTTGAAGGTTCGAAAAATGGGATTACCGACATCATGAATATGAAATTCCCTGATGCGGGACTTAAGTATGTAACCCTTGATGGACATGCATACATGGGTGCACTCTGGTGGATGTCAAATGACAAATTCAAGGCGATGCCAGAGAGTATGCGTCGTGTTGTGGTAGATGGATTTGCGGCACTGCAACAGGCTACTTTTGCTTCT
>Ga0208410_1000638_pt1 | contig 19878 bp, 16 predicted proteins | sample ETN02SmetaG_3_FD_185787 | JGI IMG/M metagenome (GOLD analysis project Ga0208410, IMG submission 185787) | Marine microbial and viral communities from oxygen minimum zone, Eastern Pacific Ocean - ETNP2014F10-02SV257 (SPAdes) (version 2) | ecosystem: Environmental > Aquatic > Marine > Oceanic ... | reverse complement strand
CGATATCTTCATCCTCAAAATCAATTGTCTCGATCGCTGCCATGGATTTTCTGTCAACCGAGGCCATGATATTCAATGGCCCCATAAAAAGATGTGCATGTTTGGAAAATGGAAAATATGGTAAAAAAGCCAGAATAAGACCTAAGGCAAGCCACCAAGTAATATGCTCCATCAAATGAAGAGTACTCACAGACATGCTTGACCACATACTCGCAACTAGATTAGCAGCTGGTTGACTCGAGTCGGGACCATGGATCGCTATCTCAAAACTTGCAGATAAGAATCTTGATCCAATATGAATAATAATGAATGCCCCAACAATAAAAGAATCAATCCGCATTCCTTTTTGTGCCTTATCTGATATCATTACAGGCTGTTTAATAATGAGCCTATCATCTTTCATAAAAAAACGACGCACTAAGAAATAAAGTACCCCGATTAAAACAAGAACACTAAATATGTCAACAAATAATCGGTAGACATCGCCAATCGTATTATTAGGAAGAAATTTAAAATTTGGAATAAATCCATAGAGGACATCAACAATATTCACTATCAGATAAAGTGTAAACCCCCATGCCACTAAGGCATGCACAAATCCAATAAATGGACGAGTTTTAAAAAGAGTATTCTGACTGAAAAATACTGTTAACCCAGTTTTCCAATTTTTAAGAACATCTTTCCATATAATCGGAATTGTCCCAGTCTGTATGACCTTAAACATTTTTCCAAATGTGACGTATGAGGCTCCAGCAGACCCCAATGCCAACAGTACAAATATTATTTTTTCAAGATTGGATAACAAGTATTAGGATTGATCTAATGCTTCGATAAGCTTGGGAACGATCTCTAGAACATCACCAACAATGGCATAATCAGCAATCTCAAATATTGGAGCATCAGAATCTTTGTTAATCGCCATGATGCTCTTTGCACCTTTCATGCCAACGACATGTTGAATGGCACCTGAGATCCCAAGAGAAAAGTAAAGTTTTGGAGCAACATTACTGCCTGAACTACCAACTTGCCTAAATGAATCTATCCACCCTGAGTCAACTACAGGACGGCTTGCCGATACTTCTGCACCCATTGTCTTGGCAAGTTCAAATGCTAGTGGGACATTCTCTTCTTTTTCAATACCTCGCCCTACAGATACAAGTATCTCTGCACTCTCAAGGTCCACATCTCCCACTGCTTCTTGGAATGGTTCCTCCGAAGTAGAACGTACATTAGTAGGGTCAAGCTTTGCATCAAAGGCCTCAGGTTGACAAGACCCTGACCTTATATCTTCTTCACTAAATGCCGCAGACTGAAAACTAAGAATCAACTGGCCTGATGATGATGATATCTTAGCGTTGAGCTTTGAATTTAGAATCTGTTTAATAAATCCATCATCTGACAAAGATATTATATCAGGAATGAAAGGAATCTCTAATTTCGCACTGACCCTTGGCATAAAGTCTCTCGTTTGATAGGTATGACCGGCAACTATCATCTTAGGTGATAAAGATTCAATTACCTGTTTGAGCACCTCAGAGTAACCATCCGCATTGTACGATCTTACAAGCTCATGATCTACGATGATTACTTTTTCAAGATCATATCCTTCTAATTGCGCAGCAATCTCTCCAGAGCCATTGCCCATGACAATTGCCGATACAGAGTCACCTAGCATTTGGGCACCGACTATAGCCTCTTTGCTCAATCGATGAAGTGAGCCCTGGTTATTTTCAAGAACAACTAGAATATCCATTAATTATATAACCTTTATATCTGACTTCAATATGCTAACAATACGCTCTACAATATGATCGGCATCGCCCTCTATGGTCTCTGTCTCTTTAGAGGCTGTCGGAATGAATGCACTATCGATCGACTGTGTTCTCTCTCCATTTGATAGACTAGAGACATGAACGGACCTGACCTCTTTCTTCTTTGCACCCATAATTCCTTTTAAAGATGGGTATCGAGGAGTATTCAGGCCTGATTGTATACTGATAGAAGCTGGAAGTGGTAATTCTATCCACTGAAACCAACCAGACTCCAACTCTCTCTTAACTCTTATTTTATCATCAAGGACATCTGTCTCAATGGCCAAAGTTGCAGTTGATAGACCTAACATCTCCCCAATCAATATGCCGGTCTGGCCCATCCCTGCATCATCCGACTGCAAACCTGTTAGAATAAGATCGAATTTTTCCTCCATAAGTACATCAGTGAATCGTTGAGAAATAAGTAGCGGGTCTATCTCTATCTGGCCATCTTCTTCAATATGGATGCCTCGGTCTGCACCTTTTGCAAGACCTTCACGAATGACCTTTTGAACGCGATGAGGTCCCATGCTAACGACAACGACCTCTCCCTCACCCTTCTTTTCTTTGATCAATAGCGCTTCTTCTAATGCGAAATTATCAGGAGGGTTCATCACAAAGGTGACAGATGACTCATCTATCCAATCCTTAGAATCATTGATAGGCAAGACTGACTCAGCCCCGGGTACTTGTTTAACTAAAACTGCTATTTTCATTTTTAAATATAGAAAAGAATATTTGAGTTAATTTAGACATCTAATTTAATTGGCATAAACTAATACACCAACAACCATGACCGAATTTTGGACTAAACTTATCTTAGAAGCAACTTTCATCATTGGCAGCATAATCACCTTATATTGCTTATTTATATTATGGGCAAGACGTAGCTACAAGAATACGAGAAAACCAAAAGAATGAAAACTCTTTGAGGATTGAAATTTCTTGTTTAGGTTCGTGTATAGTCTAAAAACTATAACTAAAACCAAACCATTAAGTAAGCTATTACTTAAAATATTTTAATATTAGGAGCAAAATATGACTAAAATGTTAAAGTCTTTAATTGTTTTAAGCTTCATCGCTAACCTATCTTACTCTCAAAGTCTCCAAGGCAATGTAAATTGCGTAGGGGCCATCGTTGAGTATACCTATGTGGCTAGAGCGATGGAGAGCCCTGAGGATACAGCATATGGTGGTTCACATATGGTAACTGCCTCTTGGCCTAGTTCCGCAGCTGCTGCTGCCGGTCAAGGCTTCACAAGAACACTGGCCTCCTACGAGGTTGGTGATACCATTACGACTGCATTGGTTCCTCTGGTAACTCCTGAGTTATTGCTCTGGGCCGGAGTGGCTATGGATGTAGACCTTAATGATGATGGAACATTTACCATCAATGAAGGCAGTACCTATCCCACAACTGAGGCTGATGATTGTTCAACCTACTCAGTAGTCCCAGCTGTTTCAGAGAGTGGTACTTGGACAAGCACTCCTGGTTTTACACATCCCGACGATCCTTATTCATACTCAATGGGGTGGGGAATCTCGCTCTCAGAGGTCTTTGCACAATTTGGTGCTGCTGATCTTGTCAATGGTCAATATGGAGTTGACTATGGTCCAGGGACAGCTATGGAAAACTGGGGAATGGTTGACATTACTTATGATGATGAGGCTCATACTACACCAAGTGAGATTGAAATTTATTGGGAAGCACATGATGGTGTTGCATCTGGCTTAGGCGTAAATGATGCAGGTCAAAAAAGTGACTTTCTTGGTGTACCAATTTCACCTGCCGACACGGTAACCATTCACAACATGGAAGCCTATCTGGGATATGTACATCCAGACACGCTCCTATGGTGGAATCTTGGTTGGACCGGAAGTGATGATGACTTTTATCCTATGATCGGAGGTCCAGGTCATCCCATTGACCCAGACAATCCTGATACCTATGAAGTAAATCCAATTAATGGAGATACTAGTGCTGCAGGGATAATATCTGTTAATAATGGCTATCTTTTTGATCCAGTTGGTGATGATGGTGCGCCTTTTAGTGGTGATGAAGCATTAGCCCCTACTGGCTACTTTTTCACGTACAATTTTCTTGAAGCAAACCAAATATTCTCAGGAGTGTTTGGTGCAATATTTGCTGCTACTAATGATGCACAGGCTGCTCTAACTGCAGCCGCTGATTCGGTTGCATGGGTCTATGTAGAGTCAGACACATCAGCTATGATTGGTGTTAGTGTAGGCCAAGCATTGTATGATGAATATGTCGCCTGCCTAGGAACAGGTGCTTCTGCAGATCTATGCGGTGCAATCTTCCAAAAGGGACCAACCATGGCCCTAATGGGTGTCAAACAGATGTGTGCTGACGCAGATGGGTTTTATGATGGTCGCGTAGATGATTCGGGCTGGGATTTTGATCCAGAAGAAGGTACAGGAAGATTGGTATTTGAGATTGATAACAGTTGTATACCTGACAATACTACACAGAGAGTCAATACTTTCTGGGTATATACTGGCATGACTGAGGTTGATGAAGATGCCCCTCTTGCTGAAAAATTCACGCTGCATGGAAACTATCCAAACCCATTCAATCCTGAAACAAAGATTAAGTTTGCCACTGAGAGATTCTCTGATGTGAAAGTGACAATATACTCGATACTTGGTGAGGAAGTTGCTATCGCACACAATGGTCAGCTTTCAGCAGGAACTTACGATATCACCTGGTATGGTAAGGACGCACAAGGTAATAGAGTGCCAAGTGGTGTCTACTTTTATGAAGTACGTTCTGATGATAGAATCCAGAAAGGAAAAATGCTGCTCTTAAAATAAGACATCATTTCACAATACTAATTAAATGATAAATGACAAACAGCCTCCTAACCGAGGCTGTTTGTCATTCTAAAGGTTTCTATGAAGATTTATGGTTTAATATTATTCATCTTATTCTCAAGCCTCTATGGAGGAAATGGCTTCCTCACAGGGAAAGTAACTGATGATACCAACAACTCACCATTGATTGGTGCAAATGTCATATTAGAAGGTACAAGCCTAGGTGCAGCTACTGATGACAAAGGAAAATATGAAATCAAAAGTATCCCAACTGGTAATTATACGATCACTGTCTCATATATTGGTTTTCGCAATTTCAGAGAAGAAATTGAAATAAAGTCAGGAGAAAAAAATATAAAGGATCTGGCCTTACAACCAGAGGCAATAGAAATGGAGACCTATGTCGTTACTGCATCTAGAAGAAGGGAGCGAGTCGAAGATGCTCCAGCAGCCATCTCAGTCATATCAAAAACAGAGATCAGAAGAGAAAGCAACACCAACCTTGGTGATTATTTAAAGGGTACCAAAGGTATAGACTTCACTCAATCAGGGATTGATAGTTACAATATGACCGCTCGTGGTTTCAATTCCTCATTTAGTTCTAGATTATTAACCTTAACAGATGGAAGAATGGCAAATGTACCATCATTGAGACTCACAGCATACAATGTGATTCCTGTCTCTTTTGAGGACGTAGAACAAATAGAGGTCGTACTTGGTCCATCCTCTGCCCTTTATGGGCCAAATGCGCATAGTGGAGTACTAAACATTGTCACATCTTCTCCACTAAGATCTACTGGAACCAGCATTAATATTCAGGGTGGGATGCTAAATCAAACCGATACAGATCTATTAAAAAAATTAACATTTAGAACAGCACATAAATTTGGGAATATAGGAATTAAACTTTCTGGAGTTGCTCTGGCTGGTCAAGATTGGACGCATTTCAATAATGATGAATTTGAGGGACATGACCCTGCATTTATTGGAAGACCAAAATTCAAACATGATCGCCTTGATAAAGGTGGAAGGCTAGCGCTAGAAAATGATAAAAACCCTAGGTTCACTGAAGAAATGCTTGATGTTGTAGAGGGGTCTGATTCGTCTTGGATAGGGTACTATTGGGGAGATTATATTTCTGAAACAGGTGGTGAAGATGGTTCCCCTACCATTACACAACAGATGATAGATGAGGCATCATTGGATCCATTCAATCGTTACACTCTTAACAATGGTAGAGTATTATGGTATGTCACATCTGATAAACTTGGAAAAATATATGCAGATGGCATTGACAATGATGGCGATGGTGCAATTGATGAGCAAATAGATATAGGCATCGATGATGAAGAGGAAGCTTGGGTAGATGGAATTGATAATGATGGTGATGGTCTTATAGATGAGAGCGATGAATTAGGAAGTGCATGGTTGGATCGCTTTAACTCTTTTACCGATATCGAAAATCTTCAAGCTTCTTCTACTACCTATTCAACACCAGATTCAACTTGGAGCGTTGTAGACCAATACCACAAATTTGGCTTTGGTGACTACCTATACGATTCCAATGGGAATATTGTTTTCGATACCAATGACAATGGAATCTATGATGATAGTTGGGGATCAGACGGACTTGATAATGATAATGATTGGGGACTCTACCGAGACAACCTAGGAAATGCCTATGATATTTCTAATGAAGAATTTACAGACCTTAATGGTAACAATATGTACGATGAGGATGTTGGAGAAAGCTATGCTGACCTATTCGGAACACTTGTTTTACTTGATTTTGGACTTGATGGAATCCCTGCAACTGATGCAAATGAGGATGGGGACTACGATGACGAGGGCGACATTGCTCCTGACTATGGTGAAGGAAATGGTATCTGGGATGGAGAAACCTATGAGGATCTAAATGGGAATTCTGAATGGGATATTTTTGTGAATAACGATCTAGATGGTGATGGACTTCCAAGTGAAGGCGAAAATGGAGTCGATGAATTTGATGAAAGAGACTTTTCATTGAACTATGGAAATTTGAGTAATGTATATAAAGATGCAAATGATGATGGAATCAATGATTACCCAGAATTCAATGTTCGAAATTACAGATATGATCTTCGTCTTGATTGGGAACCAAATTCTGATTTCTCATTAAACTTTTCTCATGGCTTTGCCTGGGCAAAGAACATAAACATAACAGGAATCGCTAGATATCTAGCAGATGGTTGGATCTATAGATACTACCAAGGTAGAATGCGATGGAAGAATTTATTCCTGCAATCATACTTGAATACTAGTTACTCTGGCGATTCAGATCGTCCTACAAGAAATTTAGCAACTGGCAGTATCATATATGATCGTTCAAAAAAGTTTAGTCTCCAATTACAACACCTTAATGAGTGGAAAGATGGAGACCTACGCTTTGTTTGGGGATTGGATTACTTCTTGACAATGCCTGATACTCGAGGGTCCATATTATCAGATAAAGACCTGAGCGATAGACGAGACAATAATGGAAATGGAGAATCAGGTTCACCGTACATATTTGATGATAAGAGTGATGATACGTGGTATGATGATGGTGAAAGATTTACTAAGTGGAGCACTGAAGATAACTCACAGTTCGCTACCCCAAATGATGATGCCAACCAGGATGCAGTTTACGGTGCTATTGCAGACGGCATTGATAATGATGGGGACAGTGATGATTTTAATGATATTAATCAAAATGGCATTCCAGATTTTTTGGATGCCAATAGCAATGGAACATTTGATACAGGGGAAGTGCTTGAACCTGGTGTAAAATGGCTTGGCGGTCAATACTTTTATGTCTACGCCGATGGAATGGATAATGATGGTGATGGCATTACTGATGAGAATATTGATGAAGGAATTGATGAAGCATCTGAGGATAATAGATATACGGTCAATGAACTAGGTGCTTATTATCAATTCAATTGGAAGATCAATAATAAATGGGAATTAATTCAAGCCACTCGCCTTGATGCACACGATCGTTTGACAGATTTGATTGAATTCAATAATCAAGGCTATGGAATGGGGTATAGTCCATTTGATTGGAAGTTTAACTTTGATAAGAAAGATGGGCTACAGATATCTCCAAAAATTGGTCTTGTTCACCGACCAAAAGAAAACCAAAACTATAGATTAACTTGGGCAAGAGCATTCAACACACCAACTAACCAAGCTTTATTTTTAGATATATTTGTTACTCGCGTATCTGTATTTAAGGTATATGCACAAGGAGCTGATGGAGGATACGTATTCCCAAGAGACTCCGTTGGTAATCCCTACTGGTACAATCCATATGAAGGTGTTTATGCTCCGGCGGACACCAGTAATTCGATATATTTTTATCCTTCTACAGATCCAAAAATTGAAGGTTTTTATGGTCAAGAGGTCAAAGATCTTCCAGAGATCAAACCAGAGATAGTTAATTCCTGGGAGTTTGGATATAAAGGACGATTGAATAACCGATTATTTGGAACTCTGGATATATATACCAGCCACTATAGTAGTTTTGTTAGTCCCGTTACTTTCATTACACCTCTTGTAATAGAAAAATCAGTACTTGAGACAGACTATGACGGAGATGGGATTCTAAATACAATTGAGGATATCTCTAATAATGATATTGTCGACCAAGAAGATTATGACGAATCATTTGACCACTGGCGCGGAGGACTGAAAGGAGTTACAGCGATGGACACCATCCCAGGGTATACACCCCCTGTTGTTGTCGGTTATATCAACTATGGTGAGGTTGACATGTGGGGATTTGATGCAAGTATTACCGCACTTTTAAGTTTGGAATGGTCAATCGATGCAAATTACTCATACCTTGGAATGAATGAATTCCTCAACCCAATTACTAATGCAATGGACCCGATCAACGCCCCAAAACATAAAATGGGCATGAAACTTCAATATAATTCTAGAAGATGGCCCGTGACTGGCTCCTTTAATGCAAGATACGTTGATGGATTCAAATGGTCATCTGGAATATACTTTGGAGATATCAAACCATATACTCTGTTTGATCTTCATCTCGGATATGAGTTCACTGATAACTTAAAAGCAAATTTTTCAATATCAAATCTATTGAACCATCGCCATACAGAGATAATTGGAGGCCCCTCCATAGGTAGGGTAATGCTATTAAGATTACAAACTACATTTTAATTGCTTAAAAAAGACAGCATGCCGAAATATATTTAAAATTTGCATGCCAATGCTACTTCGGTCTTAAAGTTGTAAAAATATGAAAAATAAAAAGAAAATTAGAATTGGATGTGCATCTGCATTCTGGGGTGATACCTCAACTGCCGCGAAACAACTTGTGGAAAAAGGTAAGCTTGACTACCTAGTCTTTGATTTCCTCGCTGAGGTCACTATGTCCATATTGGCTAGAGCAAAATCAAAAGATCCTAAAATGGGTTATGCTACTGATTTCGTAAGGCAATTAGAACCAATTCTTCATTTGATAAAAAAAGATGAGATCAAGATCATTTCAAATGCAGGAGGAATCAACCCCAAGGCCTGCCGAGACATGCTAGAATACGCTGCTGAAAAATCTGGAATAAAGTTAAACATTGCCATTGTCACTGGCGATGACATTATATCTGAATTGCCTAAGATCAAAGATCTAGGAATCACCGAAATGGATAGACACGATCCAGTTCCTGATTCATGCCTAAGCATCAATGCATATCTTGGTGCCCCTGGGATAGTACAAGCTCTCAAAGAAGGAGCTGATATTGTGATCACCGGCCGATGTGTTGATAGTGCCCTGGTCTTAGCACCACTGATATATGAATTTGATTGGAAGTACTCAGACTACGATCTTCTTGCTAATGGTAGCCTAGCTGGTCACATCATAGAATGTGGAGCTCAATGCACCGGCGGTAATCATACTGATTGGAAAGAGGTTCAAGGATTTCATGATATGGGATTCCCAATAGTAGAAGTTGAACAAAATGGTGATTTTGTTGTGTCAAAACCAGATAATACAGGTGGGATGATAACATTTGGAACTGTAGCTGAGCAATTTCTTTACGAGATAGGTAATCCCGCAGAATATATTTTGCCAGACGTTATTTGCGATTTTACAAATGTCACAATTAAAAATATTGGTACTGACCTGGTTAAGGTAAGTGGAGCATCTGGTTCAGCACCAACTGACCATTATAAGGTCTCAGCAACCTATATGGATGGTTACCGTGTAACGGGAACACTAGTAATAGGTGGAAAAGATTCTGAAGAGAAGGGCAAACGAATTGCAAATGCAATCATAAGAAAAGTTAGTGATATCTTTATACAAGAAGGACTAGAACCATTCAAGAGAACATCATTTGATCTTATAGGTACCGATTCGATCTACGGCTCTAATCATTCAAAACCTAATGCAAAAGAAATTGTTCTAAGACTTATTGCAACCCATATAGAAAAGGATGCACTTGTTATCCTTTCTCGTGAAATGGCGCAAGCAGCAACAGGAATGGCTGCAGGTGTGATAAACTATCTTGGCGGCCGTCCACCTGTATCACCCTCAATTCATTTGTTTTCATTCCTATTCCCAAAAGATCAAATAATGGTTGAAACTAATTTTGATGAAAATACGACTCAAATAGCTATTGCAACTGGTGGAGGATATATCAAAAAGAAAAACAATACTCGATCCGCAGTAGATTCTATTAATGATAGCCTTTTGATTCCCATCCCCTTATCACAACTAGCGTACGCAAGAAGTGGAGACAAAGGCAATCATGCAAATATTGGAGTGATCTCTCGTAGACCCGAATATCTTCCATACATTCAAAAAGCATTATCATCTGAAGCTGTCGCGAATTATTTTTCACATGTCCTTGACGGCGAAGTATTGAGTTGGGACGTTCCAGGAGTCAACGGACTTAACTTTCTATTGAAGAATTCTCTTGGTGGCGGTGGCATGGCAAGTATGAATATTGACCCACAAGGTAAGTCATATGCTCAGCAACTACTTGAGTATGAAATCCCGATAGATAAAGATTTAATCACCAAACAAGATAAAATATGATTGATTTACCAAAAACTAAATATTGTCATTTAGATATCCAGAATGATTGGCTAACGATATACCTCGACAATCATAAAAAAAAGAATGCACTTTCTTCAACTTTAATTGATGAGGTAATAAAAGTACTAGATATCAGTGGCCAGAACGAATCGATAAGAGGTATTATCTTTAAGGGAAAAAATGGAATTTTCTCCTCTGGAGCAGATCTAGAAGAATTACACCAAATAACTTATGATAAAGAACATAGTGAAAAATTAACCATCCGTATGAGTATGAGCATTGGCCACCTACTTAAAACCATTGCTAACATACCTAAGATCACTGTATCTGTCATTGATGGCCCTTGCATAGCTGGCGGGTTTGGAATGGCCTGTGCAACCGATATCGTAATCACAATGGAGAGTTCGGTTTTTAGACTTTCTGAGACAAAACTAGGTCTTACTCCAGCACAAATTGCCCCATATGTTCTAAATCGAATGGAATACTCCAAAGCACGTTTATTAATGCTTCTTGGAGATACGATTGATGGTAAAATGGCCTATGAAATGGGGCTAGCAGATTATTTGGCCACATCAGATTCAGAGATTAACGGATTGATTGATGATATACAGTCAAAAATCGACAAGTGTTCTCCCAATGCCTTGGAAATAACAAAAAAAGACCTCTCGTCAAATCACACTATTGATATAGAAAGAGCAGCAGACCTATTCAGTGAATGCGTAAATCATCCAGAAGGACAAGAAGGTCTACAATCTTTTTTTGAGAAAAGAAAACCATTTTGGACCAAAATTAAAAATGAATCATAGCTCCCTTGTATCGTATGTCTGAGAATTTTAGAGCAATAGTAGTAAAAAAGAACCATGACCAATTCGATATAGACATCAATGAAAGAATGATATCTGACCTGCCTGATGGTGAACTATTGGTCAGAGTTGAATATTCATCACTTAACTACAAGGATGCTCTATCAGCATCTGGTGCAAGAGGTGTTACAAAGAACTACCCCCATACACCTGGAATAGATGCTGCAGGTGTTGTTGAAGAATCTAATGAAAAGGACTTTCCTATTGGCTCATCTGTGATTGTAACTGGATTTGACCTAGGCATGAATACAAGTGGTGGTTTTTCAGAGTATATTAGGATCCCAAGTCAGTGGGCAATCCAATGCCCTGATGGCCTATCTACAAAAGAGTCAATGATGTTAGGAACAGCTGGGCTAACAGCGGGCTTGGCAGTTGATTCAATCAAAAATACATTTGATATAAAAGATGCTAAAGTAGTAGTCAGTGGCGCAACTGGCGGAGTTGGAAGCATTGGCGTCAACCTACTGTCTCATCTCGGAGCAAAAGTAACTGCGATCACAGGAAAAATAGATGAAAAAAGGTTTTTAAAAAAACTAGGTGCAACTGAGATTATTGAAAGAGACCATTTCATTAAGGCCACTAAACTACCTCTTAACAAAGGAGTGTATAACGCTGCTCTTGATGTAGTAGGTGGCTCAATGTTGTCCTCCATCCTTTCAAGCATGTACCAAAATGGAATCATTACAGTATGTGGTAATGTAGGTGGACCCAAATTTGAGACAACGGTTTTTCCATTTATACTTCGTGGTAATTCTCTAGTTGGAATAGATTCTGCTAATTCTCCAATTGATAAAAGAAAAATGATCTGGAAACATTTTTCTTCAGATTGGAAATTAGATGGGCTTGAAAAATATTCTAAAATAGTTGACTTGGAAAATTTGATTCCTGAAATAAAAAATATTCTTGCTGGGAAGCAAACGGGTAGAATAATTCTAAAACTCTAACTGAGGAGACTAAGTATTCATGCTAGAGATTTTAGATACCTATGACAGGGCTCTCATGATTTGGCTACATGGGAAACATATAAAAATATTAGATCACATAATGCCATTTATCACGGATGCCGATAATTGGATACTCCCAATATTATTATTAATTGTCATCCTTGCATTCAAAGGAGGTAAAAGAGGAAAGATCGCACTCTCACTATTGATCATATCATTATCTATAACTGATTCAATCTGTGCACAAATACTCAAACCTTTTTTTGAAAGAATTAGACCTTCGCATATTGCCATAGAAGGAGTGAATTTATTGGTCTCAAAAGGTGGAAAATGGAGTATGCCTTCCAACCATGCTTCTAATATGTTTTCCTTAGCAGTGATTCTAACCTATTTCTATGATAGGTTTAAAGTTCCACTTTTTTCCTTAGCAACGCTTATCGCAATTTCAAGGGTCTATGTTGGAGTCCATTACCCTACAGATGTTGTTGTGGGAGCTTTTATTGGGTATTCCATTAGTTGGCTGATAATCACCCTTTGGGTCATTATTAAAATGCGAGAATTAAAACGACGCCAAACTTGGGTCTGGTATGAGAGTGAACCGCCGGTATTTAAAAACTAGTTAGGGAGAGTCTCTTCTGGAGGTTTAACTCCAAATGATGAGAAGCCCTCGCCTTGACTAGGCATTTTGATCTCACCATGCTTTGATTCAAATTTTTTTATATTATCATTGAGTGCTGCCAAATATGCTTTAGCATGCTGAGGAGCCATTATTATTCTTGAATGAACCTTTGCTTTGGGAACGCCAGGAAGAAGTCTTGTGAAATCCATTACAAATTCAGCTGGTGAATGTGTAACAACTACAAAATTAGCGTATTCTCCTGAACTGACTTTTTCATCTAATTCGATATTGATCTGTTGGACATTTTTCTTTTCTTTACTCATTGTTTAGGCAGACCCCTTTTTAGAACTGAAATCTCTTTCATTAAATTCTTCCCAGTCATCATTGATTCCATCAAATTGAGTGTAATCTTTGATGCCGGTATCTTCTTCTACATTTTTGGGATGAAGTTCATTCTCATAAATATTAAAGAGATCTTTCTTCTTCTCATATTCACTAGGATCGCCTTCTTCCTGTTGTGTTTGATCAAGATCTTCTACATCATCGCTATAGACCTCTTGATCAAAAAAATCTAGATTCTCTACAATCCCATTTGCCATTAGAAATTCTAGAAAATCAAGATGTTTCCTATTTTTAAGATCAACGGCACAGTGAGGGCATTTGAGAGCATCTTTGAGATCGATCTCTTCTATTGTGTTTTCACAGACTGGACAAATTAAACCTTCAAGCATTTCTTTTTCTCTCTAAAACCGGCGGATAATATAAACGACAACATTTCCGATGGCAATACTTTTACATAACAAGAAGTATAAATGTTTTTTTAATCAGTAGACATTCCTAAGATACCTTCGATAGTTTGATAATTTGACTCTAAAAAACTATTCTCCGCGGGCTGTATGACCACTGAGAACAAATGGTCAGAAATAGGGGATTCGAATCCTACTTTAATTGGGATCTTCAATTGGAGGCTCAGTAAAGAAAGACATTGATCAAACGACTGATTTAGATCTACTAGAGCATCAAAACCTTCATCTCCAATTCTATCGATAAGCGCTCCAGTTTTAATGGTTCCAAACCAGTTTATGTCATTATCTGTGTAGGTTATAATATCAGAATTAGGAATGCTTTCATAATGAATGAGACTTTCTTGATGAAGAACATATTTAAAATTCAAAGATGAATTTTTACTATTCCGTTTTATGAAGTGAGATATGACTTGAGCAGAATTCTTTTCTGAAGGTAAAAAAAATAAAATGTTCTCCACCCCCCTTCCATCTTTGCCTATTTTTACTAATGGGGTTATGTAGAGATTTCTATTAATTAATCTTTGATATAATAATTGTATTTTAATTCGAAATGGAATTTTCATATCAGAATATAGGTACAGGTAATGTTCAGACAAACAATCTCCAAATGTCATTCTTATACTTATTCATGCATAAATTTTAACTAATTCATTAGGGATAAAATGTCACTTAACAAAAAATTACTCTGGGGCGGATTAGGTTGGGTTGTTGCAGGACCGATAGGTGCTATCTTAGGGTACGCATATGGCTCAATGAATTCGGAGTCAAATATTGGGCGAACGTCTACTCTGCACGGCGCAACCCAAACCAAGCACGGTGATTTTGTAATATCAGTCTTGGTCTTGTTGGCTAAGGTAATGAAAGCAGATGGTAAATTATTGAGATCCGAACTTGACTATGTGAAAAAATTCTTGAAACAACAATTCGGTGTTCAGCAGACAAGAGAACTAATGAAGGTCTTTAAAGAAATATTGGATCAAGACTATCCTTTACGAGATGTATGTCGGCAAATACAAAGGTCAATGGATCACCCAAGTCGTCTAGAACTCATTCATATCCTATATGGATTATCTGCTGCGGATGGAGATGTACATGAAAAAGAAATTCATGTGATTCAATCAATAGCCAATTATCTTAATATCAATAAAAATGATTATGAGTCGATCAAGGCAACATTTGCAAAAGACACAGGTGCTCCATATAGGATTCTTGAGATCGATCAATCTGCATCAAAACAAGAAGTCAAAAAGGCTTATAGAAAAATGGCAAATAAATATCATCCGGATAAAGTGTCCCATCTAGGAAAAGAAATGCAAGATCTTGCCGAGGAAAAATTCAAAGCAGTAAATGATGCTTACCAACAAATAAAAAAGACTCAAGATTTATAATGGCAAAAGAGAATCCAGGAGAATTCCCATTTAAAAGAGGACTGTATAAAGAAATGTATAGACAAAGAACCTGGACAATGCGTCAATATGCAGGTTTTACCACTGCTGAACAAACGAACCAGCGTTTTCTGAAATTACTTGAAGATGGTGTAACAGGATTATCCATTGCATTTGACCTACCTACTCAGATTGGATACGACTCTGACCATTCCATGGCTGAGGGCGAAGTTGGGAAAGTAGGAGTTCCCATCTCTATTCTTGATGATATGGAAAAGTTATTTAAAAATATTCCATTAGATAGTATATCTACCTCAATGACCATAAATGCCACTGCACCAATACTATTAGCATTCTATATCGTGGCTGCTGAAAAGCGGGGAATAAAGCCAGGACAATTAAAGGGAACGATTCAAAATGATATTCTCAAAGAGTACTCTGCAAGAGGTACGTACATTTTCCCTCCCAAAGATTCAATGAGATTGGCAACTGACGTAATGGCATTCTGTGATGCACATGTACCCAAATGGAATACCATTTCAATTTCAGGCTATCATATACGTGAAGCTGGTAGTACAGCTGTCCAAGAACTAGCATTCACATTTTCAAATGCCATTGCATACGTACAATCGGCAATTGATAAGGATCTTGACCCAAATAAATTTGGATCAAGATTGTCATTTTTTTTCAATGCCCATAATGGATTTATAGAGGAAATCGCAAAATTTAGAGCAGCAAGAAAATTATGGGCAACAATCATGAGGGAGCGATTCTCCGTAACAAATGAAAAAGCCCTCTATTGTAGGTTCCATACTCAAACTGCTGGATCTACATTAACAGCAAACCAAATTGATAACAATGTGATAAGGACAACCATTCAGGCCTTATCTGCGGTTCTAGGTGGAACTCAATCCCTCCATACAAATAGTCGAGATGAGGCACTTGCACTCCCATCGGAAGATGCTGCTGAATTAGCACTAAGAACACAACAGATTATTGCATTAGAAAGTGGTATAACTGCATATCCTGATCCGTTTGGTGGTAGTTATTTAATTGAAGAATTGACTGAAAGGTTTTACAATAAAGCAATGTCCATTATCAAGCAGATCGATGACCTTGGTGGTGCAATTGAGGCTATTGAGAGTGGTTTTATTGAAAACGAGATAACAAGAAGTGCTTATGAATATCAAAAACAGATCGAAGAAAAAGACAAATATGTAGTAGGCGTTAACATCCATGAAAAAGAAGAGTCTTTAGAACAAGACATCCATAGTATAGATCCCAAACTAGTGAGCGATCAAATAAATAATTTGAGAATCTTAAAAAAGAAAAGAGATAACCTAAAGGTTCAAGATACACTTGGTGAATTGCAAAAAATTGCGAAGAATAAAGATAATATAATGCCCTCCATAATTAATTGTGTGAAAAATAACTGTACCCTAGGTGAAATTTCTGATACCCTTCGTTTAGTATTTGGAGAATATTGAACCTTTATTTTGAAAAAACTTTTCATACTTATATCCTCTATAATAAATCCTTTACTGGTTGCTCCTTTTAGTTTTGCAGTAATGATCTACTTAGATAATTCATTAGATAATCAGCATTCTCTATTTCTTACATCTCTTCTATTCACTAATATTCTTCCATTGATGACCATATATTATTTTATCAGGTCAGGCAGAGTGTCGTCATTTGATGCCCCAATTAAAGAACAACGTATACAACTTCTTGCAATCGCTGCAATCTTCTACGCAATAGGATTCCTGACCTTATCCTATTTAAAAGGGCCGCCAATTGTTAGAGGCCTAATGTTTTGTTATGCAGTAAACACAGCAATAGTATGGCGAATCACGATATTGTGGAAAATTTCCATACATATGATTGGTCTAGGTGGTCCAATTGTTGCTCTATGGCTATCAGGATTTGAATATCCATTGACTATGATTGGAGCTCTTATTTTGGTTGGTATTTCACGTTTATATCTCAAGGCTCACACTGTCTCTCAGGTAATCGCAGGTACTTTTCTAGCTATGGGCCTGGCATATTTTGAATTGCATTACTTATTTTTATAACAATGATTTTCACAAACCTCATTCATACAAATCTCAGAACCAACATTTTAGGAAAAAATGTTGAATATTATCAGAGACTTGAATCAACTAATGCTGAAGCCTGGGAACTACTGGAAGAAGAACAGGCAGAACATGGAATGATCGTCATAACAGATAATCAATTAAAAGGAAAAGGTAGAAATGGCAACACATGGTTTATGAGCCCCAGTAAAGGGCTGGCCATGTCTTTAGTATTAATTAGAGATTTTAGCATAGAGGAAGCAGAATTAATACCAATCGCTGTAGGTGTTGCTGCAGCCAGAATGCTAAAGAATCGCGGTGTAGATTCCCAATTAAAATGGCCAAATGATCTGATGATCAATGATAAAAAGTGTGGTGGCATTCTATGTGAGAGTAAGATTTCTGATCAAAGGGTTTACCAAATGGTCATTGGTTTAGGCATTAACATAAATGAGACAAAAGATGATTTCCCTAATGATTTAAGCGACACATCGACATCCCTTTTTTTAGAAAGTGGACATACCCATCAGAGAGAGCTCACATGCGCAATCTTTACTACATTCTTTGAAAAAATGCTTGATGATCTGGAATCAACAATAGATGATTGGAAAAAATATTGTGCCCATCTAAATAAAAAGGTCTCATTCTCTCATAATGGAGTCAAACATCAAGGGATATTCAAAGACATCAATGGAAGAGGACATGCAATCATCGAAATAAATAATAACATCAAGACATTTCCATCCATTACCCTAGATTGATCTAGAATGTTAAAAAAAGTATTCATGATTCAGATGGCTAGCATCTTATGGTCCCAAGAATTACCATTTGGATCTCCTTATTATTTTGATATAGATATTAAAGAACCCATCAAAAAATTGAATATTGAAGTACCAAATGATTTTGATGAAGGTCTATTCAAGCAAATAAAGCCACTCAGCATACAGGGCAATGATATATATTATTTGGAACTTGATCTCCAAAACAATGAGCCTATCCATTTTAAGTTACAGGATTCTATTTTTGACAATAGTTCAACTATATACTTCATCGATCTAAATAATAATGGATGGGTCGGCCCTTATACAAAAAAAAGTTTTCTTAATAATCATCAATTGATCACTGGACAGGTGAGGTCAAAGAATATTCTTATTGAATTATCTATTTCAAAAACATCCACACCAAAAAATCATTTAGGATCGATTATATATCCAAAGGAACCTAGTTCTTCAAAAAAAATAATTCCTATCAGAAATCGTGAACAAAATAGTAAAATATTATTAACCGGATACTGGCCGCCATCCAATGAAGGCATAAGGCACTTTAGTCAAAATCATTTATTAAATCCGGATGGGTGGATTGGTGAGAATTGGGAAGATCGAGGCTATGATATTGTATCTTATTTCCCAACTTTCATGGACCCTGAATGTATGTCATGCGGCCAGGGGGCAGGAGATCTTGAAGTAGATTATCAAGATACATCCGAGGACTGGTGGAACATAGTCGACAGTATAAATCCAATTGCTATCATAACATTTAGTAGAGGATTTATCGATTTCAGTTGGGAACTAGAATGGCAATATTTTAATTATTTCTATTGGAATGCTGATTTTACTGAACCCTATTTCCCTACCCCAGCCCCTCCTGACTCTAGTGTACCCACACTAACAAGAAGATATTCTAATCTCCCAATGGATAGTATTGTTTCAAAAATAGAGGCCTCTGGGTTGGGCCTCTCACCATACATTGACTATACACAAGGTGCAGGATCTTATTTATCTGAATTCATGGGATATCATGGCGTATGGCATAAAGCTAAAATGGATTCTGCTAGCATCCCTTGTATTGTTGCTGGACATATCCATATTGGAGGGCTGATCGACTGGGAGACAACACGTGAGGCAGTAGCAATAACTCTCCGAGAGATAATTAGAGTTGTCGATACCTACCAGGATCTACCTGGAGACATAAACAAAGATGGTGTAATCTCGATATTGGATATTTTATATATAGTCCGTTATCTCGTTTGGAGCATGGAACTAAATGAGGATGAATTTTCTCGGGCCGATATTGATTTTAATGGATCAGTTGATGTTTTTGACTTAATGTATATATCCAATATAATTTCAGACTGGTAACTGACATAAAATATTACCCTTATTCCCTTAAATTAACATAGTATTTAGTTTTTTATTTATGAACACTGCCACGGAATTGACCATCTCCAATTCAGAGAGATTCAGAATTGATAAAGAGTTATCCAAACTTAGGTTCGAACTCAACAATCATAAAATATACCAAACATTAAAGACAATTGATGAAGTCCGAACATTCATGGAGAACCATATATTCGCAGTATGGGACTTTATGTCTGTATTAAAAGCACTCCAGTGTGAGTTAACAAGTATATCCATACCTTGGACTCCAAAAAATAACCCGAACATCGTCCGGTTCATAAATGAGA
>Ga0208410_1000637_pt1 | contig 19889 bp, 16 predicted proteins | sample ETN02SmetaG_3_FD_185787 | JGI IMG/M metagenome (GOLD analysis project Ga0208410, IMG submission 185787) | Marine microbial and viral communities from oxygen minimum zone, Eastern Pacific Ocean - ETNP2014F10-02SV257 (SPAdes) (version 2) | ecosystem: Environmental > Aquatic > Marine > Oceanic ... | reverse complement strand
CATTGCTGCACCAAGTTTGGCGACTAATTCTGGATCTTCCGAATATCCTTCATAGGTTCTACCCCATGTATCATTTTGAGGAACGGTAACTGTAGGAGCAAATGTCCATACAATTCCAGTTGATAAAACCTCTTTTGCTACTATCTGACCTATGGTTTTAATTAAATCTGGGTTCATTGTTGCCCCAAGACCAATGTTATGAGGAAATATAGTTGCGCCTATAACGTTATTATGACCATGTACTGCATCAGTACCCCATAAAATAGGAATAATTTCTCCTTTTATTTTTGGAGAAGCTAAATAATAAGCCTCGCTTAAATCTTTCCAATCTTGTATAGAGCTATATTTATTCTTGTTTGGAAACTTGCCGCCTCCATTTAGGATAGTCCCTAATTTGTATCTTTTAGCTAATGCGGGAGTAACGTAATCAAGATCAGGCATAATAATTTGGCCCACTTTATCTTTAAGGGTCATATTATTAATAATTTTTTCTATTCTATCTGTGTCAGGTTTATCACAAGAATTGTTATGAGACCAACTTACTTCAGCAGAAGCATTTCCAATAAAATTAAAAGATGCAACTAAAATAAATAGAAATCTTTTCATAAAATATCTTATTACCAAAGTAGGCCATAAATAACTGTCAAGACAGCTAAAATGACCACAGTGCTGTAGTTGAATCCTTTTGATGTAGAAAAATTAATTCCCTTAAGATCAATCGCCTTTTCTTGGTCTGAATATCCTTGAATTAAGGTTGTCATATAGCAGGTAAATCCTGAAACAAGGAACACAACTCCCATTCTATGTATAAAAGGATATTCTGGGAAAAAGTACCAAATAAATACTGATAAAGTTAAAGATGTGCCTGCAGCAATGAGGACTGATAAAGTTGTAGCTTTTTTCCAAAATAGTGCAACTAAGAAGATTACTAGAATGCCTGGGGTAAAGAATCCTGTAAATTCTTGAATATATTGAAATGCAGATTCTAAACTGCCTAAAAGTGGCTTAGCGCAAATAACCGCTATTACTAAAGCAATCCATGCAATATTTCTTCCAATGGTAATCAATTTGCCCTGAGAAGGCTCTGTTTTAGCAAAACTTCTATAAATATCCATTGTAAAAATCGTACTAACACTATTTGTCATAGATGCTAGTGAAGAAACAATGGCTGCAACAAGAGCAGCAAAAGTAAGACCAAGAAGCCCATGAGGCAATAAAGCCATCATGGTTGGATAAGCTTGATCAGATTTTTCTAGTGTTGGATAAAGAACAGCGGCGCAAATACCAGGTAAAACAATTACTAGAGGCATCAGTATTTTTAAATAGGCTGCAAACATGACCCCTTTTTGAGCTTCTGGAAGAGATTTGGCACCTAAGGCTCTTTGGGTAATGTATTGATTAAAACCCCAATATGCAAAATGTGCTATCCATAAACCTCCAATAAGAACCCATACGCCGGGTAAATTATTATATGCAGGGTTATCTGGTGAAAGGATCATGTCAAATTTCTCAGGCACCTCGTTATATACAGTTACAAGTCCTTTTAAAAGTTGGCCATCACCAATAGTGGTTAAAGCAATATATGAAACTGAAAGACCTCCAAATATAAGTAAAACAACTTGGATGATGTCTGTCAGAGCAACTGCTTTTAATCCGCCCCATAAAGAATATGCTAATGAGAGTCCTGCTAATAGAATTAATCCATAAAACAAATCAATGCCTGTTAATGCATTAATTGCAAGGGAACCCAGCCATAGCACCGAAGTTAAATTTATAAAAATATAAACAGCAAGCCAAAAGAAAGATAAAACCAAGCTAACCCTATTATCGAACCTTTGTTCAAGAAATTGCGGCATCGTATATATCTGTTTTTCTAAAAATAGTGGTAAAAAGAATTTTGCCATTACAATGAGAGCTATAGCTGCAGTTAGCTCATATGTTGCTATAGCCATTCCTACAACAAAACCTTGTCCAGACATTCCTATTATTTGTTCTGCAGATATATTTGCAGCAATTAATGAAGCTCCAATAGCCCACCAAGGCAAAGATCTTCCTGCTAAAAAATAATCTTCTGCACTTCGCTCTTGACCTGAAGATTGTCTTGATACATATGTTGCAAGAGAAATAATACCTATGCAATAAATTGCTAATATTGCTAAATCTAATGAGTTAAATAACATCTATTCCCCCTTGGCATAAAATTGATATCGTTGTCATATAGTTGATTTTAACATAAGATCTTAATTAGACTTATTTAAATTATGATCAAAATATGGTTTTAAAAAAAGCGACAATTAACGATGTGGCTGCTCATGCAAAAGTCTCAATCAAGACAGTCTCAAGAGTTATTAATAATGAATATGGAGTCTCAAGAGCTACTAAGGATAAAGTATTAAATACCATCAAGAAATTACAGTATGTTCCTAATAAAGCTGCTCAAGGCTTAAGATCTAAAAAATCATTTTTAATTGGTTTAATTTATGACAATCCAGATAAGTTTTATTTATCAGATATCCAATCGGGTATTCTGGAGACGTGTGCAATTAATGGATTTAGTGTAGTTTTGTTTCCTTGTGATTATCAAGATCAAAAACTGTTAAATAAAGTAAGAGAGTTCATCCTAAGAACTAATCTCGATGGTCTTATCCTCACTCCTCCTATAAGTGATATGAAGGATTTAGTTCAAAAGCTACAAGAAGACATCCCGATATCAATTATTTCACCTGGGCTACTTACAGAAAATAAATTGTGCGTATCTTCAGATGATCTTAAGGCTTCCTATGATATGACAAGTCATCTTATTGGGCTTGGTCATAAAAATATTGGTTTTATTAAAGGTCATATAGACCATGGAGCAACACAGTACAGATATGATGGCTATTTAAAAGCTTTAGCTGACAATAATATTGATTTTAATAAAGAGAATATTGCTCAAGGTGATTTTTCTTTTGACTCTGGAATAAAGGCAGCAAAAAAAATATTTAATAAGAAAGATCATCTAAAGATTACGTCTATCTTCGCATCAAATGATGCTATGGCTGCAGGAGTCCTTAAGGTAGCTAATGAAGAAAATATTCTTATACCTGAAGAAATTTCTTTAGTTGGTTTTGATAATTCCCCTACCGCCAGTCAAGCTTGGCCTTCTATAACAACTATTGAACAGCCTGTTAAAGAAATGGCTGCTTTTGCTGCCCAAATACTAATTGATAATATTCAAAATAAAGTTAATAAAAAACCCGTAAGTAAAATATTTGATTATGAGTTAGTTTTTAGAGAGTCAGTAAAGAAAATTAAATAACTAAAAATTAATAATTTGAATGGCTTCTGCATGGTCTTCAGAAAAAATTCCTGAAATCATAACGAACTTTAGATTTTTCTTAGTCTTATAATAATCTTTTAGCTGCTTTGTAATAAATTTAATAGTCTCATTATGATCTGATAAATCTTTAATAAGATTTGCATGGGAAGAGCCAACTAGTGATAAATTTCTAAAAGTAGAAACTTTATTTGTAAAACAAAAGATTGGTTTTTTAAAAGGTTTTGCATTTGAGACTATATTTGCAGTATATCCAGACCTTGTAACTACAATAATCCCATCGGCATTAATTGATTGTGCTAATTCTTTTGCTGCCACTCCTAAATGCTGCCAGTCAGACTCTAACTCTAGACTGTCTTCATAACCCAGCGTCTTAAACTGTTCAGTTTTTATAGCGATAGATTTTAAAAATTTGACACATTCAACTGGGTGTTTACCTATACTAGTTTCTCCTGAAAGCATTATTGCATCAGAACCTTCATAGATTGCGTTTGCTATGTCTGTTACTTCTGCCCTAGTAGGTGTTGGGTTTTCAATCATAGATTCAAGCAAGTGGGTTGCAACTATAGATCTTTTCCCCCATTTTGCACATGCATGCATAATTCTTCTTTGTATATTAGGTAAATCAGCTAGATTGGTTTCTATCCCTAGGTCCCCTCTTGCAACCATAACGCCATCAGAGGCCTTGCATATTTCATGAATGTTATCCAAACCTTCTTGGTTTTCTATTTTGGCGATGATTTTTGCAGTTGAGGATTTCTTTTCTAGAATATCTCTTAATTTATTTAGATCATCAGAAGCTCTAACAAATGATAAAGCTATAAAATCAACATTATTCTCAATACCAAATTGAATATCTTCTAAATCTTTCGAAGTAATTGAAGGCATATTCACTCTAACTCCGGGTAAATTAACATGCCTTTTGCTGCCTAACTTTCCTCCATCTAAAACTTTGCATAATAAAGTATTATCAGTTTTAGATAAGACTTTAAAATTTATTAAGCCGTTATCGACTGAAATTTTTGAACCTGCATTTACACTACTTATAAGGTCCTTGTAATTTATCTTAATTGAAGATGTTTCAACATCAACCTGATCTCTTACAGTTAAAGTAACCTCATCGCCAGTTTTAAGGTCGAGTGGCATTTCTGTATCTCCCGTTCTTATTTCAGGACCTTGGGTGTCCAAAAGAGTAGCTATAGGGGTTTCGAACTGCTTTAGTTCTGAATTAATTGTTTTAATATCATTAATAACATTTTGAGCCTCTTTATGATTTGAATGAGACATATTAATACGAACACAATCCATACCTTCATGGTGTAATTTACGAAGCATTGTAATGCCCTGAATGGATGGCCCAGCTGTGCATATAATCTTTGTTCTTATAAATTGCATTTATATGCCTTCGGCGAGCACTATGTGCCTTATTGAAGAGTCTATAGTATGTTTTCTAGCGCTTTGATATTCATCGGATTCGTAACATTTTTTAGCAACTTCCATATTCTCAAATTCAACCAGCACTGTTCTTTCAAAATTACCGCCTTCAACTTCTATTTGTGTGCCGCCTCTCACAAGAAATTTACCGCCAAAACTTTCAATAATTGGTCCAGCAAGTTCTATATATTTCGAATACTCTTCTAAATTAGTAACATGACATCTTGCAACCCAATAACCTTTCATTTTAATTTTTTAGCTCTAACCTTTTAGAGTGCAGAATGGGTTCAGTGTAACCGCTAGGTTGTGATCTACCTTTTATAGCTAAATCGCATGCAGCTATGAATGCTATGCCGTCAAAATTAGGTGCCATTTTTGTATATGAGGGATCTCCAGAATTTTGTTCATCCACAACAATTGCCATTCGTTTCATTGTTTCAATAACTTGATCTTCTGAACAAATTCCATGATGAAGCCAATTTGCAACATGTTGACTTGATATCCTGCAGGTTGCTCTATCCTCCATGAGGCCCACATTATTAATATCTGGAACCTTTGAACAACCCACCCCTGAGTCAATCCATCTAACCACATAACCTAATATACCTTGGGCATTGTTATCTAATTCTAATTGAATCTCTTCTTTGCTAAGAGTTCTTGAATCTTTCATAACTGGAATAGTTAAAATATCATCTAGATTGGCTTTAGCTCTTGAAGCAATAGAGTCCTGCTCATCAGAAACTAAAATTTTATGGTAATGCAAAGCATGTAAAGATGCTGCAGTTGGAGAAGGAACCCATGCACAATTTGCTCCTGCTTTAGGATGCATGTCTTTAGTCTTATACATTTCAAGCATTTCATCTGGCATTGCCCACATTCCTTTACCTATCTGAGCTTTCCCTTTGAATCCTGTTTGAAGACCAGTATCTACATTCCAATCCTCATATGCTGAAATCCAGGCTTGCTCTTTCATCTCAGCTTTAGGGATCATTGGGCCAGCTTCCATACTTGTATGAATTTCATCACCAGTTCTATCTAAAAAACCAGTATTGATAAAAATTACTCTATCTTTGGCAACCCTTATACATTCTTTTAAATTAACTGTAGTTCTTCTTTCTTCATCCATTATTCCAACCTTGACACTTAAAGGTTTTATATTTAATTCTTTTTCTACGGCTGCAAATAGATCACAAGTAAATTGAACTTCTTTAGGGCCATGCATTTTAGGTTTAACTATATAAATACTCCCTTTCTTAGAATTTATTATGTTTCCTGTTTTTTGAAGATCATGCTTTGCAATACATATAGTAAACATTGCATCTAAAATACCTTCAGGGATTTCACTGCCCTCTTTATCAATTACTGCTGGGTTTGTCATTAAATGACCAACATTTCTAACCAGCATTAAACTTCTTCCTGGTAGTGTTAGAGCTTTATTGTCTTTTGATGTGTACTCTCTATCAGGATTTAAGCTTCTAGTCATTTCAGAACCGCCTTTTACAAAAGTTTCTTGTAAATCCCCTCTCATAAGACCTAGCCAATTTCTATAAACAGTAACCTTGTCAGATGCATCTACTGCAGCTACAGAATCTTCACAATCTTGAATAGTGGTAATAGCAGACTCTATTAATATATCTTTAATTCCTGCTGGGTCATCTCTGCCAATATTATGTTCTCTATCTATCTGTATTTCTAAATGTAAATTATTATTTTTTAATAAAATTCCGGATGGATTATTCGACTCTCCAGAGTATCCAATATATTGATTAGTATCTCTTAATTCTGATCTGGTGCCGTCTGATAATTCAGCTTGAAGACTTTCCCCTAAGAGGATAAAACCTACAACATCATTAAATGAAGCTTTTTTTAATGGGACTGACTCATCGAGAAAATTTTTAGCAAATTCTATAACCTTGTTACCTCTTACCGGATTATATCCACCAGACCTTTCTGCTCCTTCGTCTTCAGGTATGACATTGGTTCCATAAAGAGCGTCATATAGACTACCCCATCTAGCATTGGCTGCATTTAGTGCAAACCTAGCATTCATAACCGGCACTACAAGTTGAGGACCTGCAATTGTTTTTATTTCAGGATCTACATTCGAAGTTTCAATTAAAAAATTATCACCTTCTTCAATTAGATAGCCTATATCTTTTAAAAAAGACTTATATTCTTCTGCATCATGTGGTTGACCTTTTCTTTCTAGATGCCAAGTGTCTAATTGCTTTTGTATAGAAGTTCTTTTATCTAATAAATCCTGATTCTTTGGGCCAAAAGTATCTAGAATCGACTCTAAAGACTTCCAAAAAATACTGGGCTGAATATCTAAGCCAGGGATAACCTCTTCTTGCAAGAAATTATCTAGCTCCTTTGAAATATATAGTCCTCCATACTTAATCCTTGCAGAATTGTCATTTGGATTAGGTACGAAATCTGTTTCTGATTTTAATAATGAAACAATCTTAGTAAATATATTCATAGCGAGATTATATACAAGCTCTCTTCGCTATAAAACTAATTAACTTATTAAATAAAAAGTAATTAATAAACTATAATTCTTCTATGAATCAAACTAAGAAAATTGATGCCCTTATTATTGGTGCTGGTCATAACGGTTTGGTTTGTGCCTATTACCTAGCTAAAGCTGGGTTAAATGTTCACATCTATGAAAGAAGATCGATTGTAGGCGGCGCTGCTGTTACTGAAGAATTCCATCCTGGGTTTAGAAATTCAGTAGCTAGTTATACGGTAAGTCTTCTTAACCCTGAAGTTATCCAGGACATGAAATTAAAAGAATATGGGTTAAAAATACTCAAACGGCCTATATCTAATTTTCTTCCAATTAATAACTCTACCTATTTAAAACTTGGTGGAGGTTTAGAAAAAACTCAAGCTGAATTTCAAAAATTTTCAAAAAATGATGCGCAAAAATTACCAGAATATTATGAAAGAATTGAAGCAGTTGCAGATGTTTTAAGAGGTTTGTCTGTAAAAACGCCGCCTAATCCTAAGAATGGTTTAAGAGCCCTAATGCAGGCTGCTCTACAGGGCTGGCCAATTATAAAAAAAGGTAATCAGCTTCATAGAGATGTTTATAATCTTTTTACTAAAAGCGCTAGATCTTTTCTTGATTCTTGGTTTGAGAATGAGCATGTTAAAGCTGCATTTGGGTTTGATTCTATTGTTGGTAATTATGCTAGTCCAGATACTCCTGGATCAGCTTATGTATTACTTCACCATGTGTTTGGAGAGGTAGAAGGAGAAAAAGGTGCATGGGGGCATGCCGTTGGAGGAATGGGTTCTATTACCCAAGCAATGCAACAAGCATGTATCGACTTAGGAGTAACTATAATTACAGATGCTTCTGTAAAAAATGTAATAGTTGAAAATAAAGAAGCTACTGGGATTATGCTTGAAAATGGAGAAACTATTAAAGCTTCTAAAATTATTTCTAATTTAAATCCGACACTGTTATACAAAAAATTAATAAATCCAAATGATTTAGACGATGAATTTAATCATAGAATGGATGGATATAAATCTGGATCAGGGACATTTAGGATGAATGTAGCACTCTCAGAACTTCCTGATTTTATTGCGCTGCCTGGAAAAGAAGTTGCAGAACATCATCAATCAGGAATAGTTATAGCTCCAACTTTAGATTATATGGACCAAGCATATACCGATGCTAAGAGTCTGGGTTGGTCAAAAAAACCAATTGTGGAGATGCTAATCCCATCTACACTAGATGATAGCCTTGCTCCAGAAGGTAAACATGTAGCCTCATTATTTTGTCAGCAATTTTCTCCAAAACTAGATAGCGGGAGATCCTGGAACGATTGTCGAACAGAAGCAGCTGAATGCATCATTGATACAGTAACAGAGCATGCTCCAAACTTTAGGAATTCAATACTAGGCAGCATGATTTTATCTCCTTTAGATTTAGAAGAAAAATTTGGTCTAATTGGAGGAGATATTATGCATGGCCAAATGACATTAGACCAAATGTGGGCAGCAAGACCTCTATTAAATTATGGAGACTATCGCGGTCCTCTTAAATCATTGTATATGTGTGGCTCTGGAACCCATCCAGGAGGTGGTGTAACAGGGTTGCCTGGTAAAAATGCTGCTATAGAAATCTTAAAAGATAAATAAAGTTAGTTATTTTCTCTCTCAAAAGTAGCGGCGTACTCCAGCAGTTCTTTGTCGGACCATTTAGGGCCTATAAATGATACCCCTACTGGCAGACCATCAACTTTATCTAAAGGTAAAGTAATATGGGGATAGCCGGCTATTGCTGCATAACCTCCATTACCCCAGCTGCGCTGATTTTCCATAGCAGCGCCATCTCCACCTTGATAGTTAATATCCCAAGCAGGATTTCTGGTTAGTCCAACAAAAGCATCCAATTCATATTGTTCTAAAAGAAGATCAATACCCCGCTTAACTTCCTCGAGCATCCTTAAAGAGTCTTGATATTTATCATGATCGCCAGATGCTTCTATGCTAGCTTCAAATATTTCCTGTTTAAAATAAGGCATAACAAGATCAGCATTTTTATTATTAAATTCAATAAGATCATTTAATGTTTTATATGAAGTATTTGAATTGTTTAGATAAGATTCAAGATCTCTTTTAAACTCGTACAAAAGAAGAAAAAACTCTTCATCTCCAGGGTATACCCTATTATCTTCAATCTGAATAATATCGCCTCCGCTGTCTTCTATGATTTGAATAATTTTATTTAATAACTTAGCGCCCTCATCATCCTCTGAGCCTGAGCTTAATAAGCCAAAGCGCTTATTTTTCAATGAGTTTCTGTCTAAATCACTTGTAAAATTAAAATTAAAATTTTCTGGTATTGATGCTGTAGCTTTATCCTCTAGATCGGCTCCAGCTATAACTTCAAGAGTATGAGCTACTATTCTTACAGTATTACCCATGGGGCCAGCTGTATCTTGAGATGAAGAAATAGGAACGATCCCGCTTCTGCTAACTAATCCTACAGATGGCTTCATACCTACTATTCCATTAACTGAAGCTGGGCATGATATAGATCCATTGGTTTCAGTCCCGATTGCTACATTGATCATTCCTGAAGCAACTGCAACTGCTGATCCAGAGCTAGAGCCACATGGATTTTTATTTTCACCATACGGATTTATCGTTTGACCTCCATAACTAGACCAACCACTAACAGAATTAAATGATCTAAAGTTTGCCCATTCTGATAAGTTAGTTTTTCCATAAATATGAAAATTAGATGCTTTTAATTTTGAAATAATAAAAGCATCATCTGATGGATAATTATCTATCAGCGCTATTGAACCAGCAGTTGTTGCAACTCCCTTAACGTCGATATTATCTTTAATTCCAATCTTGATTTTGGAATTAGAAGTATTATCAATATTTATAAACGCATTAAATTCATCAGGGGTTGCTGCCAGAATTAAGGAGCATGAAAATACTAAAAAAGTTAAAAATTTATACATACGCATGATGTTAAGTTTTATTATTAATTGAGTCAAAATTGGAGCGGGAAACGAGGTTCGAACTCGCGACCTCAACCTTGGCAAGGTTGCGCTCTACCAGCTGAGCTATTCCCGCTTTATAAGCCTTACTTTATAAGGTCTGGAGCAGTATTATCCATTATTAGATAGACAAGGTAAAGATAAGAAATTCTGAATTAAAATTATTTTAAAGAAATCTTTTGCACTTTCTCTTTAGTTTGCAAAAGATCCCTATAAATAACAACAGATGCAGGTTTTATGTTCTTTGGAAAAGGAACATAAAAAGTAGCTTCATTGTCGTAACCATAAAAGTAATCGCTATCTTCATAGCCAATATGTTGAGCTTTAACCAAAAGAGGATTTCCTATGTTCACTTGAAAAATTTGTTTCTCATTAGCATCAAGAAATATAGCTTCATAAGTTTCAATTTTGATTGGATCTTTATTAAAACGGTAAGCAGGGAAAATTCTATTGTATTCAATTGATTTAAACTCAATAACGCCATCTTTTATATATAATTTGGCTTGATTAAATTTATTATTATCGATATTAATATTTTTATTGTTTAAAACTTGGTGTTTGCCATGAATGGAGTCTGTGTAGGCTAAAGTTGAAATAAATAAAATTGATAATATACAAAACTGATTTAAGATTTTCATAAATTACTCCAGTTAATTCCAATAGTGCCGCCCGTGGTTCCATCTATATAACCTATTGCATAATCAGATTTATTGGTTGGGTTTGATTGATAATCTCCAGACCAGTCTATTGATGTGTTCCAATAGTAGGGACTATTATAAAAACCTTCATAGTTATCTGAATCTACAAGTATGTCATCTGGTGCAGCCATAAAGCCTAAAGTGTCTACAGCTTTGTAAGAATATTCCATCACACCGCCGCCATCAGGCTTGTTAAAAACAACTTGGGTCTGATTGGTTAAATCAGATTGAATTTCTCCGTTAATATACCAATTGAGTTGAATATTATCTGAATTAAAATCAACATTTAGATCATATTTAATAGATGAGTAATTTGCTCCTTGTTGAAGGTTATTCAATCCAGTCTCAACTCCACTATCATCTACTAAAAAAATACTATCCCATACATTAGGACAATTATCATAATTATCATATTGTCTAAAACATTGATTAGCTATGGTTTGGATAATAAAGGCTTCTGAATTAATTGGGCCATATTGAGAAATAAAATTTTCTGGAACGCCCCAGCTACCATTATAGTCACCGCCATACATGACGTTATAATCTTCTGGCCTCCAAGATGCATCTGAAGAATAATATGTTCCTAAAAACAATCCTACACCTTCATTTGAAGCCCCGTCTGTATAACCTGGAACATTAGTTTTATCTTGAATCCAATGGGACCATTTAACATTATAAGGATCGTTATTTGTAGTAGTGTTTGGAGATGAGTCGGCATAAATACTCATATCAAACCCCCTATCATCACTTGTAATATATTCATCTCCAACGTTTGCATGACTATGTCCCAATTCATGCATTGCTATATAAGATGTAGAATTGCCTAAAGGTTGAGCATTAACATACCCTCTTGCAACACCTCTTCCGTAGAAGCCAGCTAATATTGAAATAGTATCTGGCAAAGGACCGTCTGGAAAAGCTGAAGCAACATTTGCATCTAGAACGTCCCAGTCCCAACAATATATTGATGTATCCCAATCAAGACAACCTGTATAAAGGCCTGTAAATGAATCCGTGCCATCGTATACGACAGGCTCTACAGCTAGAATATTAAAATATTCTTCAATAAAATCACCCTCATTGATCCTCTCAATTAGGTTATATGCTGTCTGGCCTAATCTATTTCTAAAATCTTGAACATCTGTAATAGAATCTGCAACAAATAGATAATTTGTTCCTGGCTGCATATTCTGTTTCTTTGTACCGCTAACAACATAAGTTTTAAATCTATCAGTGGTTACTACATTGGTAGGAATAATTGCTTTGAATGAAGATTCGCCTGTAGAATTTCCGTCATTTGCCATAAGGGTTATGTCTTGAAATCCTGCTTTGGTAAGACCGGTAAAATCCAATGAAATAGTATGAGCGCCGCTTTCAGAAGTTCCAATAACAGGAGCTGGCAAAGTAACATCTCCAACTCTAGCGCTGTATGTTATATCAGACATCTCATTATCAGGGTCATTTACTTCAAATTCAAAAGTTGAGTTTTCTGGAAATAATATATCTGACTGACCAGCCCACGCTAATGGCTCATTTACCAATTCTACAATTGGAGAATCATTAACATTATTTATAGTAATCGATACAGTTGCTGGACTTGAAGTGGTAGATTTATCAACAGCAGTTGCAGTAAATTGAAAAGAATCACTTCCGCTAAATTCAGGTAAAGGGTCATATGTAAACCCGCCATCTGGGTTAAAATTAATAGCTCCGGAGCTTGGGCCTGATATCTTTTGATAAGTGACAGTAGCTGCACTAGATGTAGAAGAAGTCACTGATCCAATATATATTTCATCCTCATCAGTTGAAAAACTTTGAGCATTGGCTGTAATGGTAAATGGCTGTCCTCCGCCACCGCCTCCGCCGCAACTTAAAAGCATGAAAGATGTGAAAACAATTAAAGCTGATTTATTTAAATATTTCATTGGGTAATTTTATCATTTAAAGCCTTAAAACAAAAAAAAGAGGGCGTTAGCCCTCTTTTTAAAATTAGCTCAAAATATTAGAAGTTTGCTCTAAAGCCTAATTTGAATACTGGCCCATGATCTTGAGATAGAAATAACATTTCTGAATGACGAGCAAATAAGCGAGTTGTCTCATCAGTAATGTTCATCATATCTAAAAATAAAGTCATATCTTCATTGATTCTATATTGATATGAAGCATCAACTTGTGCTCTAGCCTCAACAAATAAAGGTTGTTGGTAATTACCAAAACCGGCAATAACTTCACCTCTATAATTCAAAGCTAGTCTTGCAGTATGCTTATCATCCTCGAAGAAGAATGAAAGGTTTCCTGAATCTCCTAGACCTGGAAGAATGAATTGCTCGCCAATAACATTGGTATCAACTTCAACATCTCCACCGCTAACAGCAGTGTAATTAAATTGCATACCATAAGGCGTGCCTTCAAATAAATGTTGAAGAGTAACTTCAACACCTGAAACTTCACCTGTCTCTAAATTCATAGGTCTTGTAATTTCAAAAACAGCTAATGGGTCAGCTGATGATCCATCAACATATCCTGGATCACATCTCCACCACCCATCGTAGTCACCACAACCAGCCCAAGGGAATCCATTACTAACATCAACCCCTCTAGACATAGCTACTGCTACCCAGCCCATATGTTGGAAATCATTCATCCAACCTTGAGCCCATAAAGCTTGTTGAGAAACACAATGTCCTGTAGCACCAGCGTCACCAGGGAAACCTGTTTGAGGTCTTCCAGCAGCTACCCACTCTTGAACACATGAAACTGCAAAAGCATAGGTGCCTGCAGCTGGATTGGTTATGTTGCCGACAGTTGAATACTCTGTACTTGAACTAATAAAATCTTCAATTTCTTTATAAAAAGCATTAACTGCGAAATAACTTCCTTCAGCGTAATAATTTTCATAAGCTAAATCTATATTGGTTGATCCTAATGGTTCTAGATTTGGATTACCTCCAGAAGCAACTGGGGTAATGTAATCTCTGTTATAAAAACTTAATTGTGATCTTAAATCTTGAAGACTAGGTCTTGACATAGATTTACTTGCTGAGAATCTAACAACTTGATTATCATCAAGAGCAAGTGACATTAATAAGTTAGGTAAAACTCTATCGTTAGATCCATATCTAGCAGCATCAACAATACCTGTGCTTGAAATATATTGGAAGCCTTCGATCATGTCCCAACGAATAGTGTCAGGTGTAGCTTCTAAGCTTATAGACTCAGTTGCTGACTCTTCATATCTAACTCCAGCAACAACATTCAAAGGCATACCCATATACTCTGTTTCAATATTAAATTGAACAAAAGCTGAATCTAAATCTTCATTAATTCTTTCATTAGTATCAATTGGTCCAGCAGTAGGCATTCCATTGATTGATGCAAATGTATTAAGAGCCTCAGCTCCATTAATTGCAAAATAATAGTTAGTGCCAATATTTGGACTAAAGCCATCCATAAATCCACCCAATGATGTTCTGGTGAAAATAGAATCAGCATACTGTGCTGCATTTGGCCCTTGAGCTCCTATGCTATCTGAAGCTCTTCTATCAGCATATTGATTTTCAATTTGTGATACTCCAAACTCAATAGATGTAATGGTATTAGGAAGCATTCCGCCACCTAAATTTACCCATTCTCCAGAAAGTTTTGCTTGTTTCAAATGATTCTCTTTATAAGCATCATGCATAGCAACGCTTGCAACATAATAGTCTGAAGCTAAGAAGTCATTATCGTATGACCAAGTATTAATTCCAGATGAGCCGCCATTAGTATGAGTAATAGTAGCCCTTTTATCAGTAGTAATACCCATCTCATTAGGCAGCTCTGATCCATTTAACTCAGCAGTAGAGTTGTGATAGTCAAAAATTACAGTTAAAGCATCGTTTACAGTAATAACGCTATTAAAACCATTTGATTTATTTTCAGAAGATGTTTCACCCCAGATATACTGGTGATCGTAAGCTCTATTTCCTACAACAACATCTGTATATGCTCCATTTTCATTAACAGTTCCAGATAAAGTATCCCAGCCACCCAGCCAAGAACCAAACATTTGACCTGTTGAGCTAAAATCTACTCCTGAATATGTGTGATCAATTGTATTTACCGTATTGCCTGCAATAAATTGAAATGTAGCTTGAGCATTTCTTCTTGTTCTTTTGTTGTCCTTAATCTGATATGCAGTAGGCTCTTGATAAAAAGTAACACCATCGGATCTGTTGCTATTGTTAGTAACATTGGTAGCAGTAGCTAACCTGTCATAACCGTCAACTGAAATAATTTGAGGATGAGATAACCAATTAGATTCCCTTGTTCCTTCTTCTCTATTAGATCTTTGTTGATGCGAAGCAGATAATGCAAAACCCCACTTACCTTTATTGGTTGCAAATAAATATGAAGTTTCTTCAGGGGGTCCTGACTTACCTATATCTTTAACGCTAGTAGTGTCTTCAACTATGGCATAACTTAAAGCTTGTTTTGTTCCATCAATGCTTAAAGGTTTTGTTGTAACCATATTGATAGTTGAACCAATTCCACCAGATGGAAGTGCGCTATTTGAAGATTTAAACAATTCAACTGCCGCAACACCTGGTGATGCTATATCTCCAAAATTAAAAGATCTTCCTCCGCCCCATTGACCTGGGACAGTTGGCATTTGTCTTCCATTTAAGGTAACCAAGTTAAACTCGGGACCAAAACCACGAACAGCAACTCTTTGTCCTTCAACATTGCTTCTATCAATACCAACACCAGCAACACGAGCTAATGACTCAGCAAGGTTTCCATCTGGAAACTTACCAAAATCTTCTGCTGTAATCGCCTCCATGACGCCAACGTTACTTCGTTTAATTTCAATTGCGTCTAAAAGACTTGATTTGATGCCTGTAACCACAACCTCTTCAACTTCTTTTTCTGCTCCATCAACATCAGTTGAATCAACAGATTCAACATCTTGAGAAAGAATATTAGCTGAAAAACCTGTAAAAGAAATTACAAGCAAAGAAAGTAAATATTTATTAAAATTCATTATTTCCCCTATCCTATTTATTAAGAATGTTTGCATCGATATAAATTATGACATCGATGTCAGTTAATCGTTAATCTATTATATTAGATATTGTCTATAAATCCAAAAAAAATGAGAAAGATATATCGAAAGATATATAAGAATAAAATATTTAATCTCCTATCGAATTAACAGGAGATTAAAAAATTTTATTAAAGATTGAAAGGTGGGTTTATCTAGATTCGCGAGGACGAGATTCGTTAACAACCAATTTTCTACCTTCTACTTCAGCATCGTTTAATGCTTCAATTGCTTGCTCAGCTCCGTCACTCATTTCAACAAAACCAAAACCTCTTGAACGATTAGTCATTCTGTCAGTAATAATTTTTGCTGATGTAACAGTTCCATGCTCTGCAAAAAGGTTTTCTAAATCTTGGTCAGTCATTCCCCAAGATATGTTTCCAACATATATATTCATATTTTCCTATTTGATAAAAAAAATGCATTTTACATTACATTTAGTTCTCTGAGTAACTTTTTTTTAACTATTCACAAATTTAATTGTGCTGTCACCAAATTCTGACCACCACTCCATACCCATAAGATGAATGCGTTCAAGATTTTTTTCAGAGGTGTCATCTAACTTTTTATTTACTTTTTCAGTAGCAGAATTGATTCTAAGATATTTTTCTTTCATTAAATCTTCTGCTATCTCATGATCCATATTTTGCTCAAGCATAATTCCTATAATGTCATTTCTTAACCATCCAAGCGCTCCCCATTTTTGAGAAGTTGGTCCGTCGATTTTTGCTCTATCAATTCCGGTTCCAATACTTAAGACTTTTACATTATCTGATTTGAAATATTTCATGCCCTCAGCATATCCAATTAAAGAAGGGTTGTTTGAAACAATCCCTCCATCGATATGCCAAGTTCCATCTTCTATCTCGCTGGTAGGATAGTAAATTGGTGCAGCACTTGTTGCACTTGCTGCACTTACAGCAGTAATCCCTGGCGTATCTATACTGCTTAATAATTTAGGCTTTCTATTTTCAACATCATAACTCAATGTCATAACAGGCTTTTTTGCTTCACCAAGAGATTTATCTGAAAAATATTTTTTTAATAGCTCCTTCTTACCAACCCCATCATATTTTGGCCTGGTATGAAGAAATGAGGTGGTGTTAATCCAAGAAGCTGACATATTGGTCATCAAATTGTCTTTGGACCAAAATTCATGCAATTCATTAGCGTTCATTTTATTAACTGCTACCATTAGAGCATTCACCCCGCCAGCGCTTGTTCCAATGAACATATCGAATAAATCAAAAATAGGCTTTCCTGTTTCAGCTTCAAGTTGTTTTAAAAAAACTACTCCTGCAATAGCTCTAACACCACCGCCATCAAAAGAAAGTACTTTTTTAGATTGATTGCGAGAAAAAATTTTGAAATAATTTTTCATTAAATCTTATTAAGATAAAAAATTATTCAGGTGTTTGATCGCCAGTCCCTCTTCTATAATCTCTATCAAGAATATCTGAATTGGTTTCCATCCTATCAGCATTGATTGGAAGATCTGCCATTCTTCTATTTTCTCTCACTATTTCCGCGTTTAATAATTTTTTTTGATCTTCTTCATACCTTTTGTTTAATTCTTCTTGAGTAGGAATTGGAAAATCTAATATTTTTTGATGTAAGATCTTAAGTGCCTCTAATTGCTTCCCGGAATACTTACCAGAATTAATAGAAACCATAAGCTGATCTGCATATTTTTTTTGTTTAACTAGCTCCTCTTCAACAGTTGAAGGCCCTGCTGCTGCCAATGGAGTATTGATAAGCATCAAAAAAGCTAGAAGAGATCCAAATAAATATTTATTATTCATAATAATGTAGTCTAATTTTATAGAAATAATTATAGACTATTTTTTAAATTATGGTCTATTGGGAGACCCTTGGCGTTGCCTCATCTCATTATTGCGCATCCTCATATCTTTCATATTATTATTTCTTTGATGCTGATTTACATTAGGCTTTCCACGCTCCTTTAAACCATTGTCCTTTTCTAACATAGCTATGTTGCGTTTATGTCTTTTATTTAAATCTTCTTGGCTTGGTAAAGGTTTTGCTAATATTCTCTCGTGCATACCTTTAATATATTCCAACCTTTTACCAGAGTATCTTCCTGAATCTATTACAAGCATCAAATCTGCTGCATGCGCTTTTTGTTTTGCTTCAACATCTGCTACTGTTGGAGGCCCTTTTAATTCAACAATATCCTTTTTTAACCTTTTCATGACCTGCATATCTCTTGATTGCTGAGCCTTCATTTTTTTGCCATCAGATTTATTCTCAGCATGAGCAAATAAAGATAATGTCATTAATAAGGGTAATAAATAGTGAAGTTTCATAATCATTTCTCCTAAAACTGTTCTAATATATTTATATTAGATGATTTTTAGGGATAAAAGTTCAAAAACTAAAATTTTCTTGCTTGCGGACTGCACTTTCCAGACGCTTGAATTTCCACCTTTGGGTTCTTATTCTTTGATCCATCAGTTTTACTTAGCCAAATATCTCCATCTATTCTTCCTTTGCCTGTAAACCAATTGACGGTATTACTTATTCTGTATAAATCAACTTTATAATCATTAAAAACTGGATGTACATCTCCTGGCATCATAGTTGCGAGTATTTCTATGCCCTTTTCTGAATTTTTTTCAACCCATTTAGCTTCTGGATTAATCCATATTGGTGCTGGCTCAAAAACATAGTTTAATTTAGCCATGGTATCGTCTTTATTTATTTCCCAATATTGAGTTACGGCAATTGGATCTTTTTGCCAAAACTCTTCTGCAAAATTTGTTTTTGCTTTTTGAAGAAGAAAAATAGATTGTTGTGTTTGCACAGCTAAATTTCTAAATAAATCTATACCTTCGGCTAAAAAGTTTTTAGTAACATCCTCGTAGGTTATTGAATAAGTGCCCTCAAGCTCACAAATAACTTTTGCTGAAGCTTGTATATTTATATTAATTGTTAAAATGATAAAAAGTATAAATCTAAACATTATTAATCCTTAAAAAAGCTAATTATTCGCGCTCGCCTTCTTTATTCATAGCCGTAAATCTACAAAAACATATCCTTTTATTGTTTTCATCAGTTATATCTATATTCCATACTGATGTAGATTTACCAATATGTAATGCTGTTGCTTTAGCATAAACAGAGCCATTGCTGACTGAAGTAATATGATTTGCATTAATTTCTAGGCCTACAGCATAAAATTTTGAGTTATCTAAAACTAAATTAGCTGCAATACTGCCGGTAGTTTCTGCCAACACGCATGATGCTCCGCCGTGAAGAATGCTAAAAGGCTGTTTAGTTCTATCTGAGACCGGCATTTTTGTTGTTACAAAATCATCCCCAATCTCTAGAAGCTCAATTCCTAGATGTTTATCCATTGCAACCATGTCTGGGTACTTGTCTGCATTGTTGTTAGATGAGTGCCAGATATTATCTTCAGATAGATTAAACATTTCGCAATTCTATCATGAGAAATTTGAATGAAAACTTTCAAAAAAAAATTTCTATTAAAAATAGCTTCTTATTTCAAATAATTGATAGACTGTATTCAAAAGATAATTGGAGAAAATAATGGATTCATCAAATGAAGTTTTTCTGGGTCAAAAGAATTCAGTTGCGAGATTTGATCTTAAAAGCAAAACAGCCATATGGAGTAAAGAGCTTAAAGGGTACCCTTATATTATTACAACATATGGAGATAAAATATTAGTTCAAGGAACAAATCTATGGGGTACAAAATATTTCCATTGTCTACTTGATGCCTTAACTGGTGAAGAAGTGTGGTCTACCAAAGATATTAAATGCTATATAACACCACAATATCA
>Ga0208410_1000636_pt1 | contig 19901 bp, 17 predicted proteins | sample ETN02SmetaG_3_FD_185787 | JGI IMG/M metagenome (GOLD analysis project Ga0208410, IMG submission 185787) | Marine microbial and viral communities from oxygen minimum zone, Eastern Pacific Ocean - ETNP2014F10-02SV257 (SPAdes) (version 2) | ecosystem: Environmental > Aquatic > Marine > Oceanic ... | reverse complement strand
CATATCTAATTCACGGAAACTCAAATTCAAATTATTTTTTTCAAAATAATTTCCTCTTTTCTTATTGCGTCCTGTCACACAAACCTTAGAACCTAAACGTGAGAGTTCTTTTGATAACTCTCCACCTATCCCAGATGTTCCTCCAGTAACCAAAGAAATCTTATCTATTAAATTTTTTTGAGACAGGTCCTCATTAAACTTAGATTTGTGACGTTGGTAACCCGATTTATCAAATGAAAAAAGAATGCTCTTATCCAAAAAATAATTCCAATATTTATCTTCATTAAATAACCACAAACTAAATGGGAAAAAAATTGCCCAAAAAGAGGAAATATATACTAAATAAAAAGTATAGTTATGTGGTGAAACAATAAGTGTTCCTAACTTATGAGCACTCCAGTAGGCCAGGGAGCCTCCAATTCCACCAAGTATGGAAAGAAAAAGATAGGGTAATTTGTTAAGCTTATTAAAAATATCACCATAATAAGAAATAAAAACTATCCATAATGAAAGGAACCCATAACTATAGGATTCCCTTATAATAATTTTTAACCAAATTAATGATGAGTCATGAATGTACCCTAATAAAGTGAATAAAATTGCGACAAAAAAAAACGACCGATAGAGATTTTAGGTTTGTAAATAATGTAGTTGATAACTACTAAACATATGGATATTCCAATTAGGAAAATACTGTTTATAGAAGCTCCATATAAAACAATAACTAGCCAAAATAATTGCAAAAATATTACTTTTATAATTAGCACGAATACTCCTTTGGCAAGGCCAATTTTTTTTGAATGTATCTGTACATTATCTTAATTAAAGGAATTTTTAAAAGAATCTCTTCACCAACATCCCAGTAGTCTCTATGGTATATAATTTTACTTTCAACATTATACTTTAAATGAGTGCTTCCATGTATCTTATGCTCTACCTCTTTGATACTTAATAAAAAATCCCACGTCAAAAAGGCCCCCTCACTATTTTCAATTGTATCTAGAATAAAAAAACGTGGATTCTCCAAATTCTCAAACATGTGCTCAAAAATCTTAATTAGCTTATCTTTGCCTACAAGCTCATTAAACGGGTCTTTAAAAAATACATCCTCATCATAAAACAAGCCTATCTCTTCTAAAGATTCTTTTTTTAGATTTTCAAACCATATTGTAAAATCTTTCAAGTTTTTCAAATTCTTCCCTTCTTGTTCATCACTATGGTTACTTCTCCTAGATCAAAGCCCCACTTATTCATGTAAGACCTAGCTAGAAGAGTGTCCTTATCTAAGAGATACATCCAGTCTTCAAAATTCACCTTATACGTAGTATCACCCACTGGAAGATCTAAGTCGTAAACAAAGTAAAATACATTGCCTGCTGTCTCACCATTAGCTATTCCTATTACGTCTTTGGCGCGACCTTCGTACTTTGCAATTCCAACTTCCTCAAGTTCCCAAATTCTTTCGCTCTTAGTTCCATCAGAATAAACAAATTTTTCATCTAATATCGCCTTATCTCCCTTCCAAGACGCTTTGATATCTACTTTAAACCTCTTGATAACATGACCTGATCGGTCTTGAACAATTCCTAGAGCATAAATGTCTCCATTGAAGAATTCTCTTAGATTGATCTTTGGTTCTTCGCCACTATAGGATTTAATACTATGATCAGTGCAAGAAGACAGAAGTAATAGGAAGAAAATACAGAAGATTCTCATAACATTCTCGTGAAAACTTTTTTGATTTAGAGCTAATGAATTATAATTCCAACATAGAATCAAAGAATTTGTAAAATTCGGCTCGGATAAACCTTCTAACTGTTTGAATTATAGTTTGAAGAGTTTTTGTGATTTTTTAGCAGATCAAAATTTTTAATTTTCTGCTAATTTAAAGTTTAATAATTAAATATGCTTTTATTAAAACATATAGACCTACTGACCAAAAGTGCCCCAGGGATAGTCAAAAATAACAATGGTAGACCCCCCCTCCTTTCCAGTTGCAAAATCTAAACGATACACAAAACCGGAACCAGTAACTAACCTTGTCCCAATACCAGTAGAAGTCCTTTTTTCTTTCCAGAGATCACTTGCTATATCTGCCACAGTTCCCTCTTCATAGAAAAATGCAACTTGAAATCCTGTTCTGATATCCTTTATAAAATACCAGTCAAAGGCACTTTTTTCATCAGATAAATTCCATCGAAATTCTATACCTCGTGACTCCACCTGAGCACCACTAAAACGTCCACCAACATAAGATCTTAGTCTCTCTGTTCCACCTAGACTGCCTGCAGAGCCATATTGATTAGTTGCCTGACGATTCTTCGCCAACACTTCTATAGTTTCGGCATCACAGTTTGAAAAGCAGGTTGCAGTTTCACTGGCTATCAAATAATCCAAGTCAGTGTTTCCTTGTCTGCGAACATTAGCCCCAGATCGGTACCAATTTAGAGCAATAGTACTATAACTTAAAACTGGAAGATACCCTGTAATATTATAGTTCTCGACAAAATAATCTGGAGAATCAGAAGTACTAGCAGGAGAATCAGAATTTGTGTAGATGAGCTTCAAGCCTTTTTGCGGGTCAGTACGATCATCTGTCCAATCTATTTGAAAACCATTACTTCTGGAGTCTCCTTCGAAACTTTGATTAGCTTCGTAGATTAAATCCCCGTCTTTATCTCGTATTGCTGAAAGAGTAGATTTGTTATTTGTTCCGAATGTGAAAACATCTAACATTCTGTCGAAAAAAGTTAGCGTTAAGCGAGTAAACCTAAAGCGAGTATCTGATAGTTCACTTATAACATAGTCATCAGGATCAGAACTCATCCTCCTGTCTCTATATGATCTAAAAGAACCCTTATCAAAGTTTCCTTGACCAACGTCTAGAAGAAGCATCTTAGGAATAACTGGCACATCTGTAGCTAAAACAATCCCACCTCCAATATCACCGGTAATTAGAATAGCAAAAAGATCAAGAGTTGTTTCTGTACTTCCAAATGGAACATTATTAAATCCACCAAGAAAACCAAATCCCATTCCAGCTCCAGGTATTATATAGGGTAATGGTAAAGTTAAATAACCGAAATCAGTAGGAAATTGTTCTGTCCTTCTTTCAATCGCAGAAACACTTGATTGAATTAGAAATAAAAGGAGAATTAGAAATATTGTCTTTTTCAGCATTCTGGAGTTTTGCGATACAAGTTATAATTAATAATTTTTGGATTAGGTTATGAATTCGATTAATTGATTTCTAAGGCTTAAGAGTAACCCTTCCTTATTATGTAATAATTTCCTGGGGCATTTTAGCTTTGAAACAATACATGATACTTATTAAAACTTTACTGAAGCTAAATGATTTGTATTATTTCTTAAGAAAAAACTTACATTACTTTGTAAAATTAAATTGTGACACGCTAATTTTTTTGGCCTCAAAACCACCTTGACAGTACTTCAGATAAAATTTCCATGTCCTTATGAATTTTTCGTCAAAACCCAAATCTTTAATTTTGTCTAATACACGTGTGAAATTCTCTTCCCACCTCTTTAAAGTAAGGCCATAATCAAGACCAAACTCAAAATCACCAACATACCTAAACCCTTGCTTAACTGCTGTGGATCTAAAAATATCCGGAGAAGGCAGGAGACCCCCAGGGAAAATATACTGTTGTATAAAGTCACTGCATCTACGATACGAAGAAAAATCATTATTATTTATTGTAATTGTCTGAATAATCATTTTTCCTCCAGGTTTTAAAATAGAATGTAAAATTTTAAAATACTTCTTCCAGTATTCACCACCTAATGCTTCAAACATTTCGATTGAGACAATTTGGCTATATTCTCCCGTAATTTCTCGGTAATCTTGAAGCCTTACTTCTGCAATACCATCATATCGTGAGAGTCTTTTCTTTGCGTACTCATATTGTTCCTTTGATATTGTCACACCAGTAACTTTAATCCCATTCCTTGCAGCATATTCCATGAAGCCGCCCCAGCCACAACCAACTTCAAGTATATGATCTCCAACTTTAAGATTAAGCTTTTGAAGAATGTTTTCATACTTGTTTTCTTGAGCTTGTGATAATTCTTCTTCGGGTTTTTTAAACAGAGCACCTGAGTATGTCATAGATGGGTCCAACCACAATTGAAAAAAATCATTCCCAATATCATAGTGGGCATATATATTCTTTCGGCTCCCCTTTTTAGAATTCCTATTCAGAATATGCCTAATCCTAAAGAAAAGGATTTTTAGAAAAGATCCCTTTATCACTCTTTCCAATTCTTTATAGTTATCCACCCCAAGCTTAATAAGTTTATTGATATTTTCACAATCCCAATAACCGGAAACATACGTTTCCCCTAATCCAATATCTCCATTCAAAAAGAGATCTTCACAAAACCTCCAATCATTTATATGAATACTGACTTCTTCACCTTCTATAATACCTGAAAATTTTAAATACTTACCATCTGGAGTAATAATCGTTATAGCCCCTTTTTTTATGTTAGACACCAGTTCTAGAAAATGAAGTCCCCATTTAGGTAAATCCGCACATTTCTCGATTGATCTTTTATTTAATTTGGTCATATGTTACATCCTTACTTAATTTAATAGGCTTAGAAAAATATTTGTTCTTCTTGAAAAATAATTTTAATGCTTGATAGTGAATTAAAATTATAACGAATACTGTGAATAAAGGGTGCTGGATAAATGTCTTTAATAAATTTAAATCGTTCCAAGGAATTTCTATACCATTTATACCAGTACAAAGCTGAAGTTTTTTATCAAAATAATAATCTATTTTAACATTATTATTTTTTGAGAAATCAAATTTATATTTCCCATTAATGTCATAAAATGGTGAAACATGAAACTCTTTTGGAAGCGTATAGGTAGTCTTGTCTTCTTCAAGTTTAATGACATAGTTATGCGATTCTCCAAATGTGTTATTTACTGCACAAATTATAGCAATCAGCTTGTCTTCATCATAACAGTACCAAAAGCAAACTGGATTAAAAACGTAGCCAATAATTCTTGGAAATGTTTGTAAAACAAAATTACCCAAAAAATTCTTGATCCCTGCTTTTTCGAGGATATCTTTTGCCCATATTTCAAGAGATGATCCATCTTTGTAGCCATGGTCCTTTTCATAAAATGAAAAAAGATTAAACTTATTTACACTAAACAACAGAGAATCAAGCTCTTTTATTTTTTCAAGAGAAAATCTTATGTAAAATCCTGAATAGGCAAATTTATTTACTCGAGGCAAAAATCTTTTATGAAAAATTTTTGCCTTATATAGTGACTTCATAAAATCCTCAATAACCGTTCATTCTTTCCATCATCTTCCAGCAATTTATTAATAACTGATTTAGAGCTTAGTATTCCATCTTCATGAAAACCATATCTCAACCATGCTCCTGAGAAATACACTCCATCTCTTCCTTGGATACTATCCATCTTTTGTTGAGCCATTATTGCTTCTTTTGAAAATAGTGGATGCTCATAATTAATTTCTTTAACAACTTTATTCTTATCTATTTTGCTAACAGGATTCAAGGTCACAATCACTGCTTTATTAACTGGTAGCGGTTGTAGCTTATTAATCAGATAGCTCACTGATACAGTATCATTCCCTGTTGTTGTTTCTGTTGAGAGATAATTCCAGGCTGCCCATGCAATTTTTTTCATTGGAAGAACACTTTCATCAAAGTGCAATACTGCCTTATTTTTTTGATATTTAAACTTTGAAAGAAGGTCTTTCGTTATATAATCAGCATTTTTTAATATCTCCAGGCTTTGAGGTGGATGAGAACAAATCAAACAATAGTCAAAATATTCTGTCCTTTTCTCTGTAATCAGCTTCAACTTACTTTCTTCAGAAATAACTTCTAAAACTGGTTCATTTAAAAACTTGTTATCTATTAAGGAAAGAGCCTTTTCAATATATGTACTACACCCATTTAAAACCGTTCTCCATTGTGGTCTCCTAAAGATTTGTAGTAACCCGTGATTTGAGCAAAATATTAAAAATGTGTATGCTGGGAAATTTAGAATTTCGTTTGTAGGAGAAGACCAAATACATCCTCCCATTGGAAGAAGATACCAATTTTTAAAATCTTCTGAATATTCTTGATTTTTTAACATTTCATCAAGAGTTAATTCTGGCTTCCCTTCATACTCTAATAGGTATTTTTTTGATTCTTTGTTAAATCGCAAAACTTCTTTTAAAAATCTAAAAAACCTTATACTAAAAAAATTCCCAGCTTGTGCGAATACCGTTAAAATATTTGTACCAGCCCATATAATGTTGTCGGTTTTTCTCACTACACTAAAACTCATTTCACTTTGGTGTGTTGCAATTTTCAACTCTTTAAAAAAATCTATTAAGTTTGGATAAGTTCTATCATTATGAACAAGGAAACCTGTATCAATGGGGATTCTTTGTCCCTCAAAGTCTAAATCTATTGTATTAGTGTGCCCCCCGAAGTAACTTCCTGATTCAAAGAGATAAACATCATATCCCATCTTATTTAAATAATAAGAAGCTGATGTGCCAGAAATTCCTGAGCCAATAACTGCTATTTTTTTCATTTCAAAACTTTATTTTAATTCTATTAGCATTTTATCAAACTCTTCAAAGCTACTTACAAACTTAACATTTCCTATATTCTTAAAATCTGGGAAATTAATTTTATGACCTCCACCAAGTATAATTTCTACTCTATTTTTCAGAAATTTATCTATTGATTGAAGGTATTTCGCTATATTTTTTTCATAATTCCATTCAGCTGAAGAAATAACTCCCATCACAATAGTTTTACATTTAAGAGCATTAACTGCTTCGCTCAGACATTCTGCCGGATGCGAAGCACCAAGGTAATTGGTCGGTACTCGATTCGCATGACAAATAATTTCTGCCATCAAAATTGGAAGCTCATGCAAGTTTCCTTCTGGAGTTGCTAATGCAAATTTATTCTGGTTCTGCCCCTCATTAGCTAAATTAATTTGGTGAAGCTGATCTCTAACTATAGTTGAAATAATATGTTCTTGAGTAATAGAATACATGCCTTTAAGTGCCAACTTCTCGATCTCATTCATTACTGGTAAAACGATTTTAAATAGAAACTCTTTTACGCCCATACTTAAGCGGAGATGTTGCATCCCTGAAACAACTCGGTCAATATCAAAATTTGCCAAATGTTTAAGTAGTTTTTTTGTTTCAACATAAGTAAATATCTTTTCTGATTCAGAATCTTCTGTATTATTATCGATCTGTAATGAACGAAGATCTTTCAAAGAGTATTTTGCTAAACTCGAAATAGTGTGTCCTTGCTCTTTCAATGCAACAATTAGTTTTGCTTTATCCAAATCAACTTCATTGTATAGTCTTTGCCCTCCTTCTGAACGCTCCGGTTTAAAGACCTGGTATCTCTTTTCCCATGTTCTAATTGTGTGTGGCATAACACCACAAACAGTTGAAATTACATTTATGCTAAATTCTTTTTTCATATTATGATTATTTTTTAAATCATTGATAGCATTTAGTAGATTTGAGCCAATGAAGATTCTTACAGAATAGCTTAAAAAACTCCTATCCAATCAATTTCCAAATTAAAATTTCCAACTTGTTTATCTGAAATCATTAAACCAAGCTGTTTAATATTTTTTGGATCCAGTTGTGGATAATTTTTAATAACTCTTCCACGGTAAGTAGGTAAAAAATCCTTAAAAGGCAATTTTATTTCCTGCCAATCGTCATTAATTGCTTTGAAATAATGACGATATGCAATTTGATTTATATTGTTACCTGTTCGGCATCTAAACTGGTAGATTTTTCCATCACCCTTAACTCTAAGAATTAAACCATCATACTTTCCGATATCCCAACTTTTATAATCAGTTCTAGCAGACGCAAAGCCTCCTCCGTATTTCGTTGAAACTAGTCCCGTGAAAAGTAAGTATCCATCTGAATGAAGAAAAATTTTAGATTGAGACACACCACCCATTACCCCATCATTTACAACCATCCATCTTCCTGATTTTTTTACATCTTCAAAATCAAGCAATAATTTAATCATTTCCGCAGGTTGAACTGCAATTGTTGGAACTAATAATAAAATAATAAGCAGAGCCAGAAGACGACTTCCACAGGAATTCCCCCAAAATTTCTCCTTTGCTTTTTTCATCTAAATCTTCAATCAAATAATTAAAAAAACATCTTCCTTTTCGAAATCCTCTAACCATTTCGCCAACAAAAATAGGAAAACAACAATTTTTATAGCATTATTTGTTTAATATTTGTATAGTATATTACTTAAACATTATATAAACAATATTTAAGTTAATTCTTTTTTTAAGAATTTAAATTCTTGATATATATTACTAAATTTTAAATACCAAAAGAAATTTTTCACATGTAAGATAAAAACAAAGAATTTTAATTAAAAAATCTAACTCTGTATAAACCTTTTAAGATACTGACAGGTTTTGATAATATTGCTTAATTGTTATAATTTCTATAATTAAGTGATACCTATTAGGGCGACTAAATTATAATTTTTAGCGAAAACATTCCGTTGAACAACAATCTATGAAAAGACAAATTGTCGTTGAAAAAGATATAATGCAAACTGGCTATGTCTACTTTCTTACAGAACACATTGGTAAAAATTTTCATTCCGGTTTTCGTCCGCAACTATCACCAAAGGAAATGCTGGAACTAGGTGTGTTCGGAGGAAAATACATGACTGACTGTTCTGCAGAATTTCCAACTGATTGGTTCGAAAATGCCAGACTATGCTCAAAAATTCATGATCCAAATCTTAATTATTTTCGTGTCAATGCTTCACAGACTTTAGGGGAGTGGCGAAGAAAAGGGTGGATTTATGATGAAGATCCTCGCGGTTGGTTCCAGTGGTACTGTAGATACTACATGGGGCGTCGATGCTCAGATGACAAACGTCAAGTAAAACGATGGAAATGTATGCAAAGACACATAGTACAGATCACTAAGAACTGTCTCCCTAATGATTTAGACTGTAGACCCAGGCAAAGACAAGCCTTGCTACATTGGGCATATGACACACGAAACATTTAGGTATTTCAGAAAAAACTTTTACGAATAGTAACTAGGTAAAAAATGAAAAATAGTTTGTATAATTATAAATGAAAATCTAGATTATTAAAAATTCTACATTAAATATTAAAATGAAAGAACATAATACATCTCGATCAGTTACAGCTGATATACTTCTAGCCCATGGCTCCAGAGATGCTATGTGGAGAAAGTCATTTGAAAATCTCCTTGAAAAGAGCCGAATTAAGTCCCCCAATAAAAAATTTCGCCTATGTTACCTAGAGCTATGCAAACCCAATCTTAATGAAGTCATTGAAGAGTTAACTGAAAATAATTCTAAAATAACAACCATAATTATTCATCCCATTTTTCTTTCAGCTGGTGTTCATTTTAATAAAGATATCCGGACAATGGTTATTGATCTACAGTCAATTTATCCCTATCTTAAATTTAAGATAAATGATGTCGTCGGGAATAATACTATTGTTTCAGACGCGATTATTAAAGTGGTTTCATCATGAATAGTGAAATTAAAAGAGTACTTGTTACAGGTGCAACGGGTAATATTGGTTACAATCTATGTTTGGCTATTCTAGAGTCTGAAATTGAACTTTTTGTTCTAGGCAGAAAAAATGAGTCGAATTTTCGCCAGGAATTTTCTTTACCTTGTAAATATTTTCAATGGAGTAATCCCCAAAAAACTTTGCCCCCTGTTGAGGCTATGGACGTAGACGCTGTTATTCATCTCATGGGAGAGCCATTAGATGGTAATAGATGGACTGAGCAAAAAAAACTAGTAATTCGTTCATCTCGAATAAACAGCACAAAAAACATAGTAAATGCTATTGAAAATTCTCTGGAACGTATTAAAATTTTTATAACTGCCTCAGCAATAGGTATATATGGAGACAAAGGTGATGAAACCTTAACGGAAAGCTCAATAATCGGCAATAATTTTTTGGCAAAACTTTGTCAAGAATGGGAGAATGAAGCAAAGAAATCCTCATGCCGAAATGCCCAACTCAGGTTTGGAATTGTTTTATCTAACAATAGTGGTGCGTTAAAAAAGATGTTGCCAATATTTGAAAACAGTTTTGGTGGTCGCTTATCATCGGGTACACAATGGATGAGTTGGATTCATATGGAAGACGTTGTCGGAATTACAATGAAAACCCTCCGTGACCCAGAGTTAAATGGACAAATAAACGTTGTATCTCCCACACCAGTAAGAAACAAAGAATTTACAAAACTATTAGCAAATGCGCTGAAAGTAAAAGCAATATTACCCGTTCCTAAAACAGCTCTTCGGTTGGTGTTGGGTGAGATGGCTGATGTTGTTTTGTCTAGCCAAAAAGTTTTGCCTGAAAAAATAACTGCGAATAATTATACTTTCAAATTCACAAATTTAGGAGACGCTTTTGATTCACTTTTTAATTGGAAAGAATCCTGCCACGATAGATTATTTGAACAGCAACAGTGGACACATAAACCGCTTAATGAAGTTTTTGATTTTTTTAGTGATGAGCAAAACCTTGAAGAACTTACCCCTCCCTTATTAAACTTTAAAGTTGAAGGAAAATCGACTGAAAAGATTCAGGAAGGAACTAAAATTTATTATAAACTTAAAATACGCGGTATACCTGCTAGGTGGACGTCATTAATTACAAACTGGGAGCCAATGACCCAGTTTGCAGATGTACAAATTAAAGGGCCTTACTCTAAGTGGTACCATCGTCATATATTTAGTACCTTAGCTGGGGGGGTTCTAATTGAAGACAAAGTTATATACCGACTTCCTTTTTCTCGTTATGGCGGGAACCTGTTAAATTGGTTTATTAGAAAGGATATAAAAACCATTTTTAGTTATAGGAGAAATAGAATTAAAGAATGGCACTAGCTCCAGAAGCAAAATACAAGAAGAAATACTTCGAATTACAAAAAAAATTATACTTGTTTCAAAGGTGCTTTCCCAAGCGGAAAAACATTAAAACCAATTTCAAATAATTTTTCGTGCTCAAGATGATTCCTTCCATCAAAGACAAAAGCAGGTTTGACCATTTTGTTATAAATTCTCTCAAAATCAAGTTCGCGATACTCAGCCCACTGAGTTACGAGAGCTAGAACATGCGCTCCTTCCAAAGCTTTGTATACATCTTCCTCAAAACTTACATCTCCTTGCATTTCTTTCAAATCAATCCGAGCATTTTCTAGGGCTTTAGGATCATGAATCCTGACTTTTGCATGCTCCCCCAATAATTTTTTACAAAGTTGAATTGCTGGAGAGTCCCGCGTATCTCCGGTATCCTGTTTAAATGCAAAGCCAAGCATTGTAATAGTTTTTCCAGCTAAAGTGTCAAATTGTTCATGGAGTATTTTTTGAAAAAATCGATCGATTTGCCATTCGTTGATATGAACAACACTAGCCCAATAATCGGCAACTTCTGGCAGTCCATAGTATTCGCAAAGATACGATAAATGTAAAATATCTTTACTGAAACATGAACCTCCAAAACCAATGCTTGCTTCCAGAAATTTTGCACCGATTCGTGTATCCATACCAATTGCCTTTGAAACTTCTTCAATGTCTGCTTCCGTGCGCTCACAAAGCGCGGAAATACTGTTGATTGAGGAAACCCGTTGTGCAAGCATCGCGTTAGCAACCAATTTAGATAACTCACTGCTCCAAACATTAGTCAGCAGAATATTTTCCCGCGGAACCCAGTGAGCATATAATTCTGCAACAGTTTCCGCTGCTTTTCTGCCAATTTCATTTTGTTCTCCTCCTATCAGCACACGATCGGGATTAGTTAAATCTTCGATTGCAGTGCCTTCTGCCAAAAATTCAGGATTTGAAACCACAGAAAATTTAGTGGAACTTTTTCCGAGCTGAAAAATTTTTGCCATCGCTTCAGCAGTCCGCACCGGAAGAGTACTTTTTTCAACCACAATCACGTTTGGTTTACGACAATTATCCAATATATCACGGGCAGTTTTTTCCCAGAACTGTAAATCCGCCGCTTTTCCGGCACCTTCTCCAAACATTTTAGTGGGTGTATTGACAGATACGAAAATAATTTCCGCATCAGTGATTGCCTGTGCAACATCAGTTTGAAAAAACAAATTCCTTCCGCGTGCCAGCCTAACGACATCCAAAAGCCCCGGTTCATAAATCGGCAAGTCATCACTATTCCAGCAGTCTATCCGCTCCTGATTTATATCAACTACCGTTATTTTGTGTTCTGGACAATTTTTAGCAATCATGGCCATTGTCGGTCCACCAACATAACCAGCACCGATACATAGAATATTACTCATTTATTTTTTGTGTATAAGTTAAAAATTGTAACCTTTTTATTCCGCAAAAAGAGAAGGCGCCAAATCATCCGGAGCCGTATGCCCCAGTAGTAAAAAATTAGTCGCTGCGACATGACTCAAATTATTCTCAAAATTTTCACCAAACTCTTTCAGTTTATAATCACCATCGTAAAACGGATCATAAACCAAGAATGGTACAGGATTGAGTGAGTGTTTAGTGCTTTTTTCCAGTTTTCCGCTTTTGTTTGTGATCAACATTTGATCTGCATTCCCGTGATCCGCAGTGATAACCAACAACCCGTCAACCTCGTCAATAGCACGTATAATGTTACCTAAAGCCGCGTCAGTATTTTCAACTGCCTGAATTGCAGCTTGCAAATCTCCAGTGTGACCGACCATATCCGCATTTGCAAAATTGATCAAACCGTATTGATATTCTCCGGAACGAATAAATTCTACTGCTTTTTTAGCTATCTCACTGGCTTTCATTCCAGGCTTTTCTGCAAAGGACGAAATTTTATCTGAGGCAATCAAATGATAATTCTCCATGGAAATGTCCAATGGTTCACGATAACCGCCATTATAGAAAAAAGTTACGTGCGCGAATTTCTGTGTTTCTGTCAAACGGAACTGTTTAAGCCCTAGTTCCAGAATACGTTTGCCGAACGGATCATCCACTTCTGGAGTTCCTGCAAGAAAATCCGGAGGAATTTCATTATCCTGATCGTACTGAGTCATCCCCGCAAACAACACTTTAGGGCGCTCCTTTCGTTCAAAATGTGGAAAATCATCTAACAGAATTGCCTCAGAAAATTCGCTTGCGCGATCACCGCGGAAGTTTGTAAAAATGAGTGCGTGGTGATCTTCTATTTTAGCAACTGCATCCCCGTTAGATGAGATCACAAATCCAGGAATATCCTGATCAATAATCTCAGGATCTAGTCTCCGGAAATGTTCAATCGCATTCCGGATGGACGGAAAATAGTTTTCGGAATCTCCCTTCACATGAATTTTCCAACCTGCTTCCACTTTTCCCCAGTTGTTGTCTCGGTCCATTGTAATAGCTTCACGACCTCCGCCACTTCCAAAAGCATAATCGATATCTGAACGCTGACTCTTTAATTCACTAAATAACTGTTCAAAAGGTTCTGTATAATCCAGTGCAGACTGCACTCCAACATCCCTTCCATCAAGCAACGCATGTAAATAACAACGCCTAATTCCGGCCTGAAATGCATGCCTAATTAATGCTTCGGTGTGGTCAACATGGCTGTGGATATTGCCGTTAGAAAGCAGACCCAGCAAATGAATTGGGGTATCATGTAGCAAACAATTCTGGGTGATCCGCTTTAAGACCGGATTTTCAAAAAATTCTCCGGATAAAATCAGCTTCTGGATCTGCGTTGGCCCTTGCTCTTTGATCATTCCAGCACCCATTGTCATGTGACCTACTTCTGAACCACCCAAATCTTTTTCATTAGGCAAGCCGACATGAAGACCATGAGTCCACAACTGGGTGTAAGGGCAACTTTTTGTCAAACTTCTCATCACCGGCAGATTCGCCTGGTAAATGGCATTTGTCTCATTAGCATCACCAACACCCCAACCATCTAAAACCACATTTATCAATGGTCCTCGTCCGGAAAAATGTTGTGGGAGGTCTTTAATCTTAAGCATTAGATTTTGTAGATTTTTTATTCAACCCGATGAACACATTCTTCCGGTAATCGTTCATAAAGAAAATTGAAGGCATTTTCCAAATAAGCAGAGTCTCGACATTCAAGAGTTAATTTTATGTCATAGTCTTTACCTGCTACTTTCGGATAGGACCCTAGCATCAGTTCTGGAAATGATTCCATGGTTGCATCGAGTGACTCCGCGATCATTCCCTCATCTCCTTTGAGATATATTTGTTTCAAGACTATCGGAGTTGTCCGAAAGCGGTCCTTGATCCCTGAAAAACGGATTTGCAAATATTCGGGGATTCCTGGAAAAATAAATATATTATGAAACTGCAGCTGTGGTCCACGACCTTCTGCATATTCAATCAGTTCAGAACCTTCGGGAATCATTGCCATCCTGCGGTGTGCAGCAGTCATTTTATCGCCATGAAAATTTTGAATGGCCTGAATAATTCGGGGCGATTCAACAAGTTCTGTCTCAAAACCTTTTGCAATTGAAGAAACTGTAATATCATCGTGAGTTGGACCAATTCCTCCACTGGTGAAAACCCAACTAAAACGCCCAGAAAAATCCACTACGGTTCGACCGATGATTTCCGAAATGTCCGGAATCGTGATAATTTGCTGAACTTCTACTCCGAGCTTCCTGAGTTCCTGACAAAGATATGGTGAATTTATATCAGTAACTTTTCCGGATAAAATTTCATTCCCAATAATGATAATACCTGCGGTTTTCAATTGCTTTCTCCTATACTTTTACAAAAAAGACCTCAGACCTGCTAATTAGTTTTTTGAAAAACATGAATGTTAAAGATCTTATTTTTCAGTTATTGATTACGTTTGATAATGTGATAACCAAATTGCGTTTCTACCACACCGCTTACTGCACCTGGCTTCAGGTTGAAAACTGCCTGGTCAAATTCAGGAACCATTTGTCCTCGGGTAAAACGTCCTAAATCCCCTCCTTTAGATCCGGAAGGTCCATCGGAAAATTGACGTGCCAACTCTGCGAAATCAATCCCTTTTTTAAGATCTTTCAAAATTTTTTCCGCTAATATTTTGGCTTCTTTCCGATCACGCTTTTTAGTAGCACGCAAAGCACCTTCGTAGGTTATCAGGATATGACTGGCAGTTACAGCTTCAAAAGATACACGACGGAATATCAAATAACCAAATGCTGAATCTACAGGATCACTGATTTGTCCTACTTTTAAATTTAAAGCAGGTTTGAGGAAACTAGGCAAATTCTTATCTTTTGAAGATAATAGAGGTAATTTAGCCTGTTGAGTCAGATCAGAGAAACGCTCGATCAACTCGGAAAAAACAACACCTTTTCGTCTGGCCAGATCTGAAAGCTTTTCTGCGACTTTTTTAGCGCCAGCTTTATCGTAGTAAATATTTTTTTTAGGGGTACGTGCTCCTTTGTATGCGACCACCAGCATTTCAACACTCACTTCCTCTGCAGCGGGCTGTCCTGATTTTGGAACTGTTACAGGATCTATTTTTTCTTTTGTTGCAGGAATTACTTTCTTGTTTTTTTCAGAGAGTTCTTTGTTACGCTGGGCAAGCAGTTTTTCTGCGGCTGTAGAATCAAACGACTTTGCAGATTTACCATTCCTTAGGATTATCACTGATTGAATCTGATCTCCTTTTTGAATAGAATTAACCACATTCATCCCCTCAACGACTTCGCCAAAAACCGAGTGTTTGTTGTCAAGATGCGGGGTAGGTACATGTGTAATAAAAAACTGACTGCCATTTGTGTCTGCGCCAGCGTTAGCCATGGAAAGTATACCCGGTTTGCTATGCTTGAGATCAGGATGAAATTCATCCGGGAAATTATAACCCGGGCCACCTGTTCCATTTCCCAGTGGATCGCCCCCCTGAATCATAAAATTCTTGATCACTCGGTGGAAACTCAAACCATCGTAAAAACGAGTTTTGTTCCTTTTCCCTGTAACAGGGTCTTTCCACTCTTTTGTGGCTTCTGCAAGTCCAACAAAATTGGATACTGTTACCGGTGTTCGTTGGTAAAAAAGCCTTAAAACAATATCGCCCTTGGAGGTTTTCATTTGTGCGTACAAACCATCCGGAAGAGTGCCGGAAAAAACTGTACCTGAAATGTAAAATGTAACAAAAGACAATAACAGCAGTTTAGTGAAATTTTTTGAAAAAAGAGTTTTGCCTGAAAGGAAATTAGTCATGATAATTCTGATAGTAGTAAAGAAAAAATAAGAGACAATTATTTAAAAATAAAAATAGGGGGATAATTGAAAGTATCAGACTAGCGCTTTGTAGAACTGGTCTCAAGTTATTTGTGCAAATCGATTTAGATCTACCTCAGATGTACATAAGGAAATTTAAACAATATTTAAGCTCAGGATTAATTTTCCAACAAAAACTCGACTGCCTCCCACAAATCCGCTTTCCAATGATCAGGCTTCGTGGATGTTTTTCCATCTTGACCTGCATGTCCAGTACGTACTCCAATTGAGCATGTTCCCCACCTAGCGGCTGCCGCAAAATCACTTGTGGAATCTCCAATTAAAACCGCTTCCTCCTTGCTAAATCCATGTTCCGCAGCTGCCTTTTCAAGCAACAGGGTTCCAGGTTTACGACAGGTACATTCTATTGATACTGTTCTACGTTGACCGTTTTCCCAGTCCGGATGATGAGGACAATAATATAGACCATCAATATGCGCCTCCGATTTTCCTAGTTCCAAACACATTTTATCTGTTATAGTTTGAAATACGCTCTCACTCAAATCACCCCTAGCAATAGCTGACTGATTTGTAATTACAAAACAACGCCACCCCCTCGCATTAATCCTGGCAACAGCACCTGCACTTCTTGGAATCATCAAAAACTGCTCCGGACTCAATATCGGCCCTGGCTCCTCGTTTATTACACCATCACGGTCTAGAAGAATGACACTTAAATTCTTAAGAATAGCGTTAGACATTTCCTTAATATTTTTTGAATTTGCTTCGCAATAAAATAAATTTTTTTATCTTAGATCAAAGAACTACCCTGACCTGTAATTTGAATTTTTTGAAACCAGAACTTGTCATATTTCCTAAGCTTATACTCAAAGTATTGTTTTTGAATTTTTCTGTTTTGCCAATTTACGAACAGCATCAAAAAACTTCGTCCACTGTTTTCCTTGTTCTTCAAAAAGAAGTGCAAATTTTTCTACCTGACTATGGTAACGTTTTACGCCTAGCAAATGTGAGTTATTCAGATTTTTTGCAAACCATTTGTTGTAGGAGAGTACTTGAAATTCTTCCTTGCGACGCATGAAATTGTCACGCAGTTCATTAAATAACTGCTGTTTTTTCTTAAACTTTTCAGTATCTGAAATATTTTCCGCAAACAAGATTTTCATTTTATCAAAAGTTTTTGTAACCAGTTTCCTGAACAGGAGGCGATCTTCTCGGGCAGTTAAATACCACTGATAGGTTTTTTCCAAATTGCCTTCAATTAAAATAGAGTTTTCTTCTTCAGCAAGGAACTGCAGCAGACCTTCCTGCTCCACAAAAGTCGCGAATGATTCATTAAATGTTGTGTCATTCTTAACATAAACGATTTGATGTGCCATTTCGTGGATCAGTGTCGCAATCAGTTCCGCATCATGCTTTAGCAGAAAAGTGCTCAACACAGGATCTGAAAAATAATTCGGCAACCAGGGCTTATTGAGCCAATCTAGTGTCGAGTAGGCACTTACCCCCGCAAGTGAAACATCCAGGTTCTGCTCTTCCATTTTCAATGCGAATGCTTCTGCATCCTTTTGATCAAAATAACCTCGGTATTCCTGACAACCGACAAACCAGTAACACCATTGCTTTGGCTTCAATTCAAGAGGCTGAGCTGCTGTAACAACCATAGTAACAAAAGGCCGCCCCAAATCAACATAAGCGGTATAAGCTGTATTTTCCGGAAGTCCCATTTTTAGCACAGCATATTTGCGGACACTTTCTACCAGTTTCAGTTTTCTTTTTAATACTGGAGATGTCTCAGGAGATTCCAGTAATTCCTGAATGTCCTGTTTGCGGTTCAGCAATTCGAGATGACCGGACGCGGCTTGCCAGTAGAATCCAAGATCTGAACAGCCAATCAAGAAAAATAATGCTCCAAGAGTTATGAATAATTTTATCCCAGAAATCATAGTTATTTTAATCAGGGGGAAAATTAGTTTAGAAATTCTAAAAATTTCGCTGCAGGTTTTATAATTCCAGCACGCTTGGCCACTATTTTGTTATCTGCATCTAGAATCACATACAAAGGAAGCGCGACGGTTTTGAATCTGCTGATTTGCATAAGTTGGTTCTCACCAGCTTTATCACCACCGTCAGTATAAAGCTGAACAAGCACAAATTTCTGCTGAAAAATGGACATCACATCTGGATGAGAAAAAATGTTTTTTTCCATCCAGCGGCAGTTAACACAGGTGTAACCAGTAAAGTCAATAAACACTTTTTTATTTTCCGCTTTAGCTTGTTTTAAAGCAGCAGATAAATCATTTTGCCATGGCAGTGAATGCGCCTTAATTTCTCCGGTATTTTCAGAACTTGTTTCAAAACCTGACCTTGATTCAGAAAATGTTTGTAAAACAGGCGGCAAATATGTATCCACCCAAGGATTAAGCGGTACTCCAAACAGTCCTCTAAGAAGATAAATTCCGAGTATTACAAAAAGGAATGCTGCCACAAATCCTGTGCCCCATGAGAATTCAACTCGTTCATGGTGAATCTTAATCACCCCTAACAAAAAGAGTGCTGCAACCATACACAGTATACCCCATGCAGCCAGAACAAAATCTCTATCAATCACTCCCAGTTGCCAGACTAAATCTGAGTTGCTGAAAAATTTAAATGCTGCCGCCAGTTCTAATAATCCAAGGATTATTTTCAGATTTACCATCCAGTTACCAGACTTGTCCTGCATCGGCTGGATAAGGTGCGGAAAAATTCCCAGAAGGAAAAACGGAAAAGCAAAAACTGTTGAGAAAACCAGCATCCCCACAATGGGCCACAACCACATACCCTGTGAAGCGGCAATCAGCAGCGTTCCTACAAATTGAACTGTGCAGGTGAAAGATGTAAGCGTAAAAGCCAATCCCATTGCTAACACACCCGCCGTTCCGCTCAAATGCCTGGACCAGCGATCCACTTTATTTCCCAATCCACCTGGAGCATTGATTTGTATAAAGCCCATTAGACTGAAGGCAAAAATAGTAAACATCAGACCAATTGCAAAATTTATCCACCCGTTAGTAGCAAACTGCACAGCTCCCGCAGCACCAAAAACAATTGAAAGCAACATTCCCGTTACGGTATAGGTTCCGATGATTCCCAAACCAAAAAGTGCTGCAAGTCGCAACATTTCGCTGGGTTTAGCCTCACCTTGTCTCGTAAAAAAAGCCACAGTAACCGGAATCATTGGGAATACACAGGGTGTCAATAATGCCAAAAATCCCGCAATTACAGCTAAACTTATAAAACTCCAAAAACCTCCCTTGAGAGCATCTTCAATTTCAGAAAATTCTTCCGGAGGATTATCAACCGCAAATTGCGGAATTTTAAATTCACTGCGTAACTGTCCTGACCCTAGCAGAATTTGTAAAGGGATTTTGTCAGTTTTTGGAGGGAGACAAACTCTGTCACTGCATGCCTGATAAGTTAGATTGCCAATGTTCTTCCACAAACTACCCCCACTCAATTCATTTTCAATCTGAATGTTTTGGAACAAGCTGACTCTCTCTTCATGAAAACTCAACACCATATCCAGAACAGAATTATAAGCAGTAATAGGATTACTCTCG